>Ga0114976_10000536_pt1 | contig 23793 bp, 21 predicted proteins | sample S_130805_EF_Meta_FD_87319 | JGI IMG/M metagenome (GOLD analysis project Ga0114976, IMG submission 87319) | Freshwater microbial communities from Lake Simoncouche, Canada to study carbon cycling - S_130805_EF_MetaG | ecosystem: Environmental > Aquatic > Freshwater > Lake | place: Lake... | reverse complement strand
GAAAAACCTATGGTATGTATGAAAAACCTATGGTATGTATGAAAAACCTATGGTATGTATGAAAAACCTATGGTATGTATGAAAAACCTATGGTATGTATGAAAAACCTATGGTATGTATGAATACCTTGAGAACAATCAGCGCTATAAAATTGAATGACTTTTTTTTCAAATACTATACTATATTATTTGAACAACCATATGTCGTCCAAAATGCAAACATCGCTAGTCCAAGAAGCCCAGAAAACTCAAGAAGCCCAGAAAACCCAAGAAATCCAGAAAATCCAAGAAACCCAGAAAAAAAGAACAAAAAAAGTAGACCCAGTATGCCAGATATGTGATGAAAAGCTGAACAAGTCTACTCATATGTTAATAAAATGCCAGTACTGCAACTTTGAATCATGTCGGACATGTTGCGAAACATACGTTTTGAATGAGACAACGGTTAAGTGTATGGACAACGCTTGTGGCCGCGAGTGGACTAGACAGTATATACGCAAAGTATTTACTCTGATATTCATAAACGGACCATTGAAGCTGCATCGAGAACAACTTCTCTTTGATAGAGAACGAGCCCTTCTGCCAGCGACACAGCCAATTGTAGAGGCAAAACATATGTGCACAAAAATCGACCATGAAATGCATAAACTGCGAAGACGAATAGCTGCCATCAGCCAAGAAATTAATACAATGTATCAACAAAAGAGTGATATTGCGGCAAATCCGAAACGATTCGTTGAACGTAGTGCTTTTGTACGTGGTTGTCCGGCAGAAGACTGTCGCGGTTTCTTAACGTCTCAATGGAAGTGTGGTACGTGTGAAAAATGGTCATGTCCAGATTGTCATATGGTAAAAGGTAGTACGCGCGACGCAGAGCATACGTGTAACCCTGACGATGTGGCAACCGCTCGACTTTTGGCGAATGATACGAAACAGTGCCCTAAGTGCTCTACGAATATTTTTAAGATAGACGGGTGTTTTTCAGAAAATACACCGATACTATTGTACGATGGTTCTATAAAAATGTCGCAAGATATTTGCGTTGGTGATATTTTAGTAGGAGATGACGGTGCTAAGAGAACAGTATTGGATACTACAACTGGAGTTGACGATTTGTATGAAGTCATTCAAAACAAAGCGGCTGCATATACTGTGAATAGTAAGCATACGTTGGTGTTGAAGTATTGTGGTGATAAGTCGATCATATGGTATGAAACGACTCAACGTTGGAAGGTTATCTGGTTTGACCGCACCACAAAAAAACAAAGGACAAAGGATTTCAAGCTAGCAGATTATGGAACGAAAGAATCTGCCTATATCGAATGTGAAAAGTTCGTAAGGACATTTACATTTGGTGAGGTAATCGAAATAAGTGTCGAAGAGTATATGAAGCTAGACAATACAGTAAAGCGCAATCTAATGGGATATAAAAGCAACGGTATCGATTATAGTTATATCGACGTAGATCTTGACCCATATATGTTAGGTATATGGTTAGGTGATGGTATACACACAAGACCCGAAATTGCCACAAATGATGCTGAAGTTCTAAACTATCTTAACGACTGGTGTCAAAACAATGGTGCGGAGATAGTTAACGAAAAAAATAACAAATACAAGTTTCGCATAAAACAAAAAATGACAGCGGGGAATAAACAAACTGAGAACCCGTTGTCAAAAATGCTTCGAAAATATAATTTATTAGGCAACAAGCATATACCATCGGAATACTTGCTAAATTCTCGCAATGTTCGTTTACAGTTACTTGCTGGAATTATTGATACTGATGGGTCAATCGCGTCTTGTGGAAAAAGGGTTACTATTATTCAAACACGACAATTGTTAAGTGAGCAAATTATATTTTTAGCAAGAAGCCTTGGGTATGTAGTAAATTATAGAATTAGAGAGAGAAAACAATGCGCTATATTTGATTGTGACCCAAAAGACTACAAGGACCAATATGTAATAAATATATCAGGTGACATGCTGTCTGATATTCCTACGTTAATTTCTAGAAAAATGTGCGTTGATTCACAAACAAATAAGGACTACTTGAGAACATCTATTCGCGTGGATTTTGCAAGGCGAGACAAATATTATGGCTGGCAAATCGACGGAAATCATCGATTTATATTGCCCGATTTTACAGTTGTCAGAAATTGCGACCAAATGTGGTGTACGCAATGTCATACCGCGTTTAGTTGGAGAACAGGAGCGATTGAGAATAATATTCATAACCCTCACTATTATGAATGGTTAAGGAGAACAAATGGAGGTGACGCACCTCGCAACCCTGGCGACGTGCCATGTGGAAGAGAACTGAACCATCATCTCGCCGAATCGATCGCTCGCTGCCTTCGAAATCGTCATTCGAAGAGTAGCAAATACGACGCATGCCGAAAGAGATGCGACACAATCATTCGAAGAACCATCCATTTGAATTATGCCGAGAGACCAATGCCAGCAGCATATGAAGCTCGCAATGAAGAATTGCGTGTCAAGTATCTCATGAAGGAAGTGACTGAAGAGGCTATGAAAGAACAACTTCATCGTGACGATAAACGTCACTGCCGACTCCAAGAACTCTCCGATATTTATACGATGGTGATCACTACAGTAACAGATATCATGTTTCGGTTTCTTCATCATTTGGAGAACGATTCTCGACCAAATCAGTTCTCCACTGATATATTAAATGAAATCGATCCACTGGTTGAATATGCGAACGAATGTCTTGCCGAAGTTTCCTATACATACTCATCGCAGAAGATGTTGCTGACACCGAATATTGTGTTACATACAGGAGTTTACGTAAAGCGATACCAAGAGAATCTCATGCGCGAATTCGCAGAAACAGTTAACGCAGTCGAATCCATATCTGGGGGCGGAGGATCAGTACCGCTATAAGCAACATAGTACCATAATAAAAAATATATAGATACAAAAATAAAAATAAAAAGTATATTATATAGTATCATACACATGGATAAAAATATGTATTATGAGGAAAACAGACATTTGGAAGAAGAAGATGTCGGATATGATACCCCAATATATAAAGCAACAATATACGATAAAAATTTTTTATTGACTGTTGGAAAAGAACGGCGATTGGTAACAAAAAAGAATCACTATTATTTTCCGCTCTATTTGATGAACAAGACGCAAGTCCAGTCACAAATTGGCGCATTGGAATTTGAAAGCACAAAAGAAAATAAAGAAGATCGAATGAAACCGTACTTGGACAGTTCAGGTGACTTAGATTTGAATCGTTTAGGGGATATTATTTTTTATAGTTTCGCTGACTATGACTATTTTCAAAATATAACGGTTGATATAACACCTGTGATTATTTCTGATATGGAAATCAAATACGCCAACAAAACACTTGATGAAGTAGAGAACAATGAATCAGAAGCAGAAGCAGAAGCAGAAGCAGAAGCAGAAGCCGCCGTTTTTGAACTGAACGAAAACGATATACAGAAGTCGAAGGCTCTTGAACATTCCGACGCGGTTCTCAAAGAAGGAGTATTTGACATAGACCGATCTATAAAACGTCTTGCAACTCTTCCAGAAGAAACAAAGGAAGAATCTATTGCGGTGAAAAAAGAATATCGAGAACGAAAGGATCAAACATGGATAGAATCCTATATGAAAAATAATCATTATGATATTGTAGAGACGGATGACAACGGAGACTGTTTATTTGACGCGGTTCGTATTGCGTATGAACAAATAGGGTATAATACCACCGTCAAGAAATTGCGAGCTCTAGTTGCTAAAGAAGCAACAGACGGAATGTTTACCGAGTATCGCGAAATATATCAGGGCGCGATTGGTGAAAAAGCGGATATAGAAAAAGAACTACGCAGGTTGAAAACGGTTCATGGTGATCTGAAGAAACGATTGAAATCTATATCGCCATCAGACAAAGACCAACGTGGCAAAATCGTAAAGGACGCAAACGAAACTTCTTCAAAATATAATGATTTAAAAGAGACACTCAATGATAACAAAGCATTGCTTCACGATTTTGCGTTTATGGCAAATGTTGATACATTGGAGAACTTCCGCGAATATATACAGCTTCCTGCGTTCTGGGCAGATAGTTGGGCGATTTCGGTATTAGAGAAGGAACTAAATATGAAGCTTATTATATTTTCAGAAAGTAGTTACGACGACAATGACCAGAACAATGTATTACAATGTAATATGGCAAATATATCGATGAACTCTGACAATTTCTCACCGGATTTTTATATTTTTATGACATACAGTGGGCTTCATTATCGTTTAATAACCTATAAGAATAAACGTATATTCAAGTTCTCGGAAATTCCTTATGATGTGAAAATAATGGTTGTGATAAAATGTATGGAAAGGAATTCGGGGGTTTTTAATAATATTCAGGACTTTCGCAATTTTAAATCAAAAATAGGAGTACAAGATATGCGTGAAGACGACGACGATGAAAAAGCGCCGATAGATACAAATGTTCAGGTAGACGAGGATACAGTGTTTACCTTTTATAATAAATCCAGTGGGACTGCAAAACCTGGAAAAGGAGCAAACGAGAAAATATCTCAATCAAAAGTTCGTGACTACACTGAGCTAGGACTGAAGAAATTCGCGGATTGGCGAAGAAAACTGGACGATGATTTTTCGACAGTGTTCACAGTAGATAATATGAAATGGGGAACAGTAGAACATTATTATCAAGCCGCAAAATTCAAAAAGCACAATCCTCATTATTATAAGTTATTTTCATTAGATACAAATGATGAAATATCGAAGGATGTGGAAATAGCAAGAGCGGCAGGTTCTCTAAAAGGTAACTATAAAAAGGGTAAAACGGTGGTTCAACTAAGACCATTAGATATAAAAATCGATCCTGATTTTTATGGAAATAGAAAAAATGAAGAACGTGAAAAGGCTTTATACGCCAAGTTCTCGCAAAATGAAGATTTAAAGGCTATTTTGATAGCGACACGAAATGCAGTTCTCAAAAAACATATTCCAAAGTCTAAATCAGAACCAGATAATATATTAATGAAAGTTAGAAAACAGATACAAATAGAAAATACTATTGTATAATATATGAGGTTTTTTGTAGTGACTTTTTTAACCTTTACGATTTTATCTTTAGCACCTTTTTCAGCTCAAGTTGTACCTTCATATTCGCCTTTACATAAGTCTTCGCTTTCATCTTCATCGTCGCGTTCTCCTTCGCCGAATCCATTACCTTATCCTTCACCGAATCCGTTACCTTATCCATACGTAAACGGCGTTTTAGAACAAGACACGTGTACATGTGTTGCCTTTAATATTGGTTCGGAAACAGGATGTCCGCATATGTGTAATTATTGTGAAACAAAACTAGGGCTAGTACTAGGACAAGAGAATAGATATTATTTTACAGAGAATGATTGCGTTTATGAACAATATCAAAGTTGTATAGGCAATCCAGTGACAGGAAAAACATATACATGTTGTATAAGACGATAAACATTTACCAAATTACAAATTATAATGTATTATAATACATTATAAAATAAACATCAAAATCAAAAACACCAGAACCAAAAAACCCATTTACCATTCATGCGTGACCAATGATGACAGGTAGTTGTACATATTATTAAATGACTCCTTCTTTGAATCATACGCAGCCATTTCAGTGGTACTGGTTAATTCATTCTTTAAATATTCAAAATCCAAAATGTCATACTCATCTTGGTCGATTTGAATTTGGTGAAGCTCAGTAGTGATTCTAGATGTAAAACTATCGACCAAAATCTCAATAAATTGAACGAACTCACTCAGTCTTGTATAATGAAATTTGCCAGAGTAGTCGATATATGATGTTTGGTTTTCTCTGTTTCTAGTTCCATAGTAATAAAAATTACCATCCTGTTCATCGTATAACACAATAAACTGATTATCTGGTTCTAAGACTGGACGGTTATCTTCGTCTCTTTCTTTAATGTTTGCAACACCTTCGGTAAAATAAAAAACATTGAATAGTGGCATATTTGATTATATATTAATATATAACAGATTCTTTATATTATTTTACGATTACCATTTATGATAACCATTTATAGAGCCATATAATTAGATTGTCTCGATAATTATATCCGGTAATTTTCCTTGCCTATTTCATAATCACCAAACCCCGTGTAATATTTTTCAGCGGATTTATATTTACGCTGTTCTATAGACGCAAAATAATCAGATACGGTTTTCCATACAAGCGTATTTGCGTTTTTTTTATTCGCGTGATTTTCTGCAATATATTCATCATATTCGCATTGATAGCATTGTCTCTGTCTTGGATTATTATATTTTAATGTCTGCGTCAAAATATATATACCACTATTGTCAATTATATGTGATTGTGTAACTGCCTTATATCGCAAACAGTCTATATTTGCGGATAACCAAATCGGGTTCTCTTCATTATATATTTTAACAAGCATTTTTTTGTTATCCGTATCAAACTCGAGAACCTTGTATAACTCAATATTCAAGTAGCTATTCGGATTCTTGATTTGAAACACTGACTTACCAGTATCAATTGAATATGTTCGAATGGATTTCATTGTATATCATATAATATTTATATGATATATACATCAATTTTATTCAGAGATAGACATACGCATTGTTTTTAGTGCGAATTGTATAGGTTGTCCTTTGACATTTAACAATCTAAACCAGTTCTCAAAAATATCCATGGTTCTCAAAAAGTCAGCGGAATTATGTTTTGCTTTTATAAATTCAAATAGATGATTTATATTTTCTTGCGTTTTCACAAATTGAATCGAATCTTTATTATACATGCTACACCATTCCAAGAATTCGTTATAATGAAATATAATGATTGACTTTAAAATATAATACGAGAACACATGTGTATTTTCTTTATATTGCTCATCACGAATCTGTTTTGCATGACTCGTCATTTCATATAGTTCTCGATATTTTAAACCCATATGGTCGAGAACTTTTGAACATTGGAATAATGAAAACACCTGTTCGTTATGTAGATGGTTCTCAATTGTTTTAGATAATTTATCTATATTTATTTTATTTTCCTTACAAGAATATGTATTGACAGAAATAAAGATAACATTTATTATTTCGGCCCATATTTCGGTATATGTTTCATAGAATCTTAAATCGCATTTTATTGGAAAAATTGAGAACATTTTCTTTTTCGTTTCTTCTTCGGGTAGTGTAGAGAAGTCTAGTCCAAAACAATGAAACGATTCATGTATAAAGACTTTAAACCATTCTTCGCTTCTAAATACATACATTTCATTCGATGTAAGAGGACAGGCAAATGTAAACGCAGTATTTGCGTGCTCTCGGTCTAATGGTATATGGTCTATTTCAGGTAATATTTTTTTGTGATTTGTCATATAAACATATATAGTAATATCTGGCGAACAAGCAGGACTTGCAAATTGGTTACAAACAAATAACCATACATACATTTTATAAATCATCTTGTCAAGCCTTTTATACATTTTGTTTCGATAAGCAGAATCAGAAGCAGAAGCAGAAGCAGAAAAAGGACATATAAGACATATAGTAAAATTACGAGAACCTATGGAAAATGAATAATTCTTTCCTATTTTTTGTTGGTTCTCAAATTTCTCTCGAATTTCCTTCACAATATGACCATAACTATTTCCTTTTGGAAAATCCGAAGTAGTATCTAATATAATATCTTTATAACCTCGCCATGATTGTACTGCTTGTTTCATTTTATCAACTATTTGTGAAATCATTAATTTGGATATATTGGACAAATGTGAGAACCTTGGTATATCAAATTGTTTTATAAAATACAATAATTGTTTTGAATCTGAATCCGAATCTGAATCATTCGTAGACATACATATATTATATGGATACATAAAATTGATAATAAAAAAGAGCACTCTTTTATTATCATACTACTAAATGGGTATACCAAAACTAAATAAATTAATAATGGATCGGTGTCCAACTGCGTGTGAAAAGGTTCATTTAAAAACATTCATGAATAAAAAAATAGCGGTTGATATAAGTATTTACCTGTATAAATTTTTGACAGACGGAAATTATATGGAACAATTGTATTTATTTCTAGCGGTGTTTAAATATTATTGTATTGTTCCTATATTTATATTTGATGGAAAACCGCCTCCTGAAAAAACGGCTCTCTTGAAACGGCGATATTGCGAAAAGCGGCAGGCATATAATGAGTATATTTTGCTCGAACAGCAAGCAGCCGAAATAAGCGACCCAAAAAAATTAGAGGAATTAGAAAAGAATATGAATTCTCTGAAAAAAAGGATGGTTAGGGTCACATATTCTCATATAGACCAAGCCATTGAATTGATAAATGCTTTTGGATTTCATCATTATATTGCGCCGAATGAAGCAGACCAATTATGTGTGTATTTGACAACGAGTGGTAAAACATATGCAACATTAAGCGATGATATGGATATGATTGTTTCGGGTTGTCCGATTGTATTACGAAATCTGAGTTTAATGAATCACGAAATATCAATATATAGGACAAATAATATATTGGGCGATTTAGGATTAACACTGAACGAGTTTCGAGATATAGTCGTCTTGTCAGGAACTGATTATGAGATATCGAATAACTCTGCAAATATTAGTATTCAAAAGGCATTTGAATACTATAAAAAATATAAAGACACAACTGGAATAACGAATGATTTCTATTCATGGCTAAGTGAAATAGGTGTTATAAAAGAGGATATAGATTTACGAAAGATCTCTGAGATGATGAATATAGATACGTATGTGAATGTATTGGAAGATTTTATTCAAACACATGTTGTCGAGAAACCAAGGTTTAGTGTTTCCACGATAAAAAATATAATGCGAAAGCACAAGTTTATATTTGTATAGGTTTTATGGTTTATGGTTTGTTATTGATTCTGGTTTGTATTTTTTATGTATCTGAATATTTCAACATAACAAACAAAACAACCTATATAATCGTCGATACATAACAACCCCTATAATCTTCAATACCCGTATGTGTTAAATTGATCGACACATCTACATATATATCGCCGCCCATTTTAGTCCATCTATCACAAAATAACCAATCTTCCGAATAATAATGTCCATCTTCCACCCCACAATCAAATAGAGCATATGCCATATCATTCTCTTCTGGCTTTAAAAAACTCACATCATCGACATATTTTGTCGATGGAAACGCCTTCATCATATTTGTCAACATTTTTCTCTGAAGCATCATGAATCCAGTTGCTAAATGTTTGACTTTGGCCAAATTATTGTTTATTTCTAAATATTGTCCCAAATAATTAATATTATATCTCAATAAATTATGTTGAATCATTGCGCTATCCGATACGATTCCTGCCAATTGTGATTCGCTCTTCTTTTTCAATAACGATTGAACAATATTCGAATTGTATGGATTTGCATTGTCTTTCACCAATTTGTTCCAATCATAATTCTTAAGAGGATAAATGCCACCAACAATGTCCTTATCTGCCATAATCAGTTTCAATATATCCACTGGGTCCCATGTGATATCATTGTCAATAAATAAAATATGGGTAGTATCTTTATCAGTCATTGCCTTTGCTATTAAATTATTTCGCGCTCTCGAAACCAAACTGTCGTTTTTACAAAATTCCACTTTCAATTGAATATTAAATCGTCTAAATAGTTCAATTGTCATCATCAAACTCTGAATATAATTTACATAACACAATGAAGCAAAACAAGGAGTTAAAATATATAGTTTAACTCTGTTTTTTTGAAAAAATGCAACAATCTGTTTTTCGAATTCAGATCCGCTTGTATTTGCATGACTTATTTTTGTTGCGGCGACTGTTGCTGATGCTGTGCTTGACGATGAAGCACTTGGTTGCGATGTGCCAAATAATTTTTGGTCTTCATCGTCTACTACTTGAAATTTAATATTATCATCTGAACTCATAATATTAGATATATTTCATTATTTATTTATATAGTTTATTTTGAATAGTTATATACCTAAATGCTGTCTTAGATCTTTTTCCTGTTCTATTGCTCGACTAACTTCAAAACTAGTATATCTATATTTTATTATAATAAGAATAGCTATTACGCTAAACGCAGACAATATTGCAATTACCCAAGCAATCCATATACGTCCTTTATTGTAGCAACTCCAATTTGCAATAGAAACAAATAAAATGGTAAGTATAACATTCAATGACAATCCTAGTATAGTTGTACTGAAAACATAAACATCTAACGCAATACCTAATACTGATAAAAGAAGGACAACCTTCGCGATGGAACACAACTGGATATTCAATTTCATATATAATAAATAAATATTATATATGAAGCTTTCGATTTTTGTAATTTTTTATTATAATGATAAAAACCATTTTAAACAGCAACAGGAGCAGGAGCAGCAGTCTTAATGAAGTGGTGCTTCATGTACGCCTGAAGGTTGAAGTAGGTGAGCTCGTCACCCTTGGCAATCTTGAGGAGCTTGGCGAGCTTGGCATCAGGGTTGATCTTGCGACCATTGGTAGGATCCTGAAGCTTAGCGGCTCTGATGTAAGCATTGATCTCCTTGCTAACGGCAGTGCGGGCAAGCTCGATTCCCTTTTCCTTTCCAAGGAATAGAGCAAGCTCGTCACTGATAAGAGTTGGCTTGACAAATCCAGAAGGAGCTCTGTTTCCAGAAGCACGCTTCTTCTTTTGAGAAGCCTTCTGGGCAGTCTTGAGCTCGCGAGAAATAGTCTTCTCAAGAGCCTTGTACTCGTTCTTCATAACAGAAAGCAATGAGGTGATCTGGTTGATCTTCTCACCAAAGCCAGAAAGCTTTGTAGTAAGTTGAACAACAGAATCAGTAGAATCAGTCTCAGAAACAACAACAGGAACGGCATCTACAACAGGTGCGACCTCCTTGGGGGTCTTGGCCTTCTTAACGGCCTTTGGCTTATCGGAAACAGCGGCAACATTAGCAACAGTAGCTTTTTCAGCGGAAGTCTTTGCGGGTCTAACCATCGTGCGATTATATACTACTATATAGCTTCTTTTTTAAGTATTTTAACGCAAATATATATTTTGTCACAACTTGCAAGACTTGATTCAAGGTAAGTTTTTCCTAAAGTTTTTATTTCCTAAATTATTTTTTAGATATTTTGGAATTTTTTGATTTTGTTTTTTTTGGTTGTCCAGAATTAGATAAATTGTTCAAATAATAATTGAACAAGTTTCGCATCGACTTTAATTTCACATGATGATGCTTAAGTGTATTTTTATTTTTTGATTGCCTAATAATATTAATAAGTGTATCTGACAGCTTTACTCTCCATTCTTGTTTTTCTTTATCGTCCCATGTAGACATTGTTCTTCGCTTCTTTGTAAATTGAGATTTTACATTATTAGCTTTATTTATGATCTGGTCATAATGTTTTTTTGTTTTAGATTCAGGTTTATTTTCATTCACGGGTATAACTATCGGTTGGGGTTCGGTTTCAGATCCAGCCGGAGGTTGCGATTCAGATCCAGCCGGAGGTTGCGTTTCAGATCCAGCCGGAGGTTGCGATTCAGATCCATTACTATCACTCGTTTGCTCTGAATTTGGCTGACTATCAACCGGTTCAGAATTTTCACTAGACATACCCATATCAGTGGATACGGTTTGCGGTTCTGATCCATCGGAAACAACGGTAGTTGCTTCTGATGGAATACTTTCATTTGATGTTGATGATTCAGTTAGTTTATCCTGATTTTCATCCTTAATAACAATAGGCTTTTCCTCTTCAGTGTTCATCTATATAATATACATATATAATATAGATTTAATATAGGTGATAAAATTGCTAAATCTATGGATACAATGATTCATATAACCATGGCATTGCTGTTCTCGCGCTAATAGAAACCATCGTTAAAGCAGAAAGAGCATGTAATGTTCCGATTTTTCTATATTCATCATCAATGCCACAATAAACCATTTGTTCGAATATTTTCAAACATACTTCTCTAATAACATCTATAGACGCTTCGTGAAAATGAAAACGTTCTCGATTTATTTCATGAAATGGATCTTCTAAAATACAAATCTTACATTTCATTTCTCTAGATAGATGTCCTCGGTATGTCCAAATATCATGTAACGTTCTATAAAGTCTTATATAGTCTCTTCGTTCTAAATTTGAGAACCATTGATAATTTGTATAATTACCTAATTGGTCAATGTCCATAAAAAGCTCTTGAATACGCGTTTGTAATGGTTTTGCTCTCATTGACGTTAATCGATGTGTTCTGTCATTTACAATCTCATCGCTTAAAGTAACTGCGCTACGTGGTCTATGAATTGATTCTCGAACCACTCTATTTTCATTTATATTACTATGGATTGACATCAACATATTTGTATTAATAACTGGCGCGTCTTCATCTAATGTATATATTATTTTAATCAGATTGTATAGTTTCAAAATGGTTTGAATAACATCTATTTTAATATGTTCTCGATTATATGGATTTTTCACTGCAGTTTTATTTTTTATTAAATGTAATAATGATACTATATTACACCCAAATAAAAATTTATCATCGTTTGATTTAAACGTAAAAAAATATTCTACTGGAATTTCTTGTATCGGTTCCAATGTATAAAAGTCGCTTTCATTGATACATAATTTTCGATTCTTGTATCCTTCTCCGCGAAGTTTGAATGACTTTTTTACTATATATCCTCTGAATATTTTTTGAATGTTTACACATTTGATTGACCTACTAAACGACTCTTCGATTCTTTCAATGAGTGATTTTTTTGTTCCACTAATGCGCAGTTTGTTCGATTTTGCGATTTGTTTCAATTCGTTCAACTTGTATTTTTTGAGAACAATTTTATCCTTCATATAGTCATTGTAAAATAATGAAATATTCATATTTGGTGGTTGTGTTTTTTTTACTTCGATAAATATGTTCTCGACAATATCGGTATTAATATAAGGTAATTTTGACAACATGTATAGATATCTTATTAATATATTAATATATTTATATATTTTTATTCTAAATAATCGTTTTGTTCTCGTATTGAGAACAATTTCTGTAGTACTGTGTAAATAACAATTTCATAAAATTGATTTAAAGAGTAACCAATATATTAACCATACACCTGTCTAGCATTCGTATATTAAAATGTCGTCTTTTTCAAACTCAAACTCAAGCTCAAACTCAACTAAAAAAGTCATTGAATTCGCCAATTGGAATCCTAAGTCTCATAAGTATATGGCACCTAAGGTCAACGATAAAGGCGGCAAGTCTATTATGTTAATCAGCGAACAGACCAAGCGTGCTCTTCATTTAAATACTCCGTTATTGATGACATGGGGCATTGCTGACTTCTGTGATGAACAAGGCAATTCAGATGGCAAGTATAAGATGTCACTAAATTTTCCAAATCCAGAATACAAGACTAAGGATTCCGACGAGTTCTTGAAGAAGATGGTTGAATTTCAAGAGCAAATATTGGATGATGCAGTAAACAATAGCGAACTTTGGTGGGGTGAGAAAATGTCAAGAGAACTAGTGAAGCATACGTTCTTTCCATTCCTCAAATATCCAAAGGACAAGAACACGAAGAAGACTGATTACAGCAGACCACCATCTCTCAATGTTAAAGTGCCATTTTATGGAGACAAGTGGGATGTGGAGCTATATGATACAAAGTATAACCAGATCTTTCCTTGTGAAGACGCATCATTAACTCCTGTCGATTTTGTTCCTAAGTTAAGCAAGGTTGCTTCGACGATTCAATGTACTGGCATATGGATTGGTGGCAAGGGTTGGGGTCTTACATGGAAATTGATTCAATCCGTTGTAAAGCCAAAAGAGAGCGAGGATATTAGAGGTAAGTGTCAGATTAAGTTATCTGAAGATGATAAAAAGACGATCGAAACCCAAGAGGTCGATTTTGAAGACCCAGACACAGATGATATTCCAGCGCCGGCTAACAAGAAGGAAGTTAATACTACAGTCGATGATAGCGATGATGAGACATCAGAACCAGTCAAAGCACAACGACCAGAGCCAGTGGTTGAAGAGGAACCAGAAGCAGAAGCAGAAGCAGAAGCAGAAACACCTAAACAAGAAGAGGCGACAGCAATAGTCGCACCAAAAACAGTCGTTAAAAAAGTTGTCAAGAAAAAGGTTGTAACAGCATAATATGATACAATAAAACATAAAATAAAAACAGAAACAGAAACAGAAACATCAATAATATCAGGTTAATAAAATCATAAAAAAACATTTTTTTATGATTTATGTAATGGTTAGATGAACGATTATATGGCTTTTTCTTGTAACGTCATATATATCTGTCAAATTTACAAACGGTATTCCTTCATTACGCAATATAATTTGTTGATATGGTTTCATCAACAATTGTTTTCTCTTAAACGAAAATATTCGAGAACCTAAAGAAAATTCAATCACATCCTTCGACCAAATATCCGTAATAGTCATTACTATAAATACATCAATATTATTATCTGTATCAATACATATATTTTCTGGCAAAATAGGATAACAGTCTACATAAATTTCTTTCGATTCATCTTTATTACTATCATATATCAAATGATGATGCCACAAAGGAACAATATAAGATTCACCATCAACTGTTAGTTTATATAAATTGTTCTCAAATAAATCATCCAAAAGAGGATGTATGATAATACGTTCATCATTATCAAATTTGAGTTTCACAATTTCATTTATTTTTTCTAAAAACTCTACAGAAAAATGGAGAACCTCTCTATACATCATGACCATTTCATATATTTTTTTCAATAAGTGTTTGTCTATATTTTTTAATAATTCTATCGATTTATCTTCACAAACGGTCATAATCTTTTTCACAATCGAAAAAATAACAACTGTATTTAACTCGCCGTCAAATAATGAATTGACAAAGTTTTTCAGTATAGAATAATAATCTTGTTCGCAATTTTGAGAACCTTTCAAAAATTCATATGCTTCTTGTATCAATATAAATTGCGCTTTTGCATCTTCGCTAGGATTCTTATCAGGATGATATTTTAATGCCATTGAACGATACGCCCTTTTTATTTTTTCATCGTCCACGTCATCAATGTTTAATATGTTTAACGCTTTCTGTTTTGTCAGAGTCATACTTTTTTATTTTTGTTATTAAATAAAACATTATACTTTCTAAGTGGTATATTGGTCTATAATTATTATTAAAATATTTCAAGAATAAATACGTTTTTTGTATAATATCTGATATATCTTTTGTCTCTAATTTATCTTGCTCTATAAAATGCGTTAAAATATACCATACACATTCCACTGTATCCAAGTTATATATTAAAATATCATATAACGAATCTCGAAATGTAGTAAAATTTATATTTTCACACAATGTAATTTCATTTATGATTTGGTCACATATGATATTAAAAATGTCTTTTGGAATCTCATCAATCGTTTTTATCAATGAAAATGATTGTATTTCTTTAATATTTATTATCGTGTTTGTATCAATTTCATCTAGTATTTCATTGTGCTTCTCTACAAACGTCTTGTTCGTAATTTTTTTTATAAAATGATTTGTATTATCCACATTCGATGTTTTTTTAATAGGTTTCAACATGTCCTTCAACATCTGTTTATCTGGTTTTTTTATATTTAATACTTCGCATGCGTTTTGAATATTTGATGGTATGAAACTAATATGTTCTGTGATTATTATAAATTTCACTTGGATGTTCATATGCGTAGAATTGAACTGTTGTATATAACTATAAAATATATCCAATAATTCATTATGTATCATATGAAAGTTCTTACATACAATTATTCCCATTTTATCTTGCTTGACAGATATTATATCGACTATTTGGAAAAAAATGTCATGCCACAAATTTTTCGAGTTACATCCCAAGAACGACATATCAACTTCATAATGTATATCACTTATACGAAATGTATAACTCTGTTTTTCACTCTGAACCGTTATTTTTTTTTCATATTTTAATTCAGTTGGACTATAATTTTTTAAGAAATAGAGAACCTGAGAATATTTGCCAGAACCAATTGGACCATATACGATTAGGTTCTCAAAATGTTTGATATCTTTTGGAAAACATTGATTATATAATGAAACGAATTCGCCATGAAGATTGAATTTGCTAACCGCTGTTATATATTCATCACTTGTTGTTTCGTAAAATTTCATATTATCCTATGAAATTTTAATAGGTTATTTTTATGTTTATTCTCCGCATTACTTATTTTACTCATATAACGCTCGACGATATTTTTTAATATCTAAAAATTTGACTGACAATATAGTACCTTTTATAGAAAATCCAAGTAACAATCCTATTGCTACCATGCCACCAAGGTTAACTAATATGCTTTTGACCTTTTCATTTTTAGTATAGGACACTGCCAAAAAATACGCAAATATTGCCGTTGTAACAAAATATTGTAATAACCACGTTATATACTCACTTAACATATCTTCGTTTTGTTTATTCATTTTTGCGGTATAATAGTTATTTGTTGTTCTTTTCCCATAGTCAAATACTGCCAATATAATAGCGATTGATGAAAATTGTAATAATAATGTTGAAAATAGTGCGCCAATAAATAATTTTGCATATATACTATTTGACTCTTGTAGATTTAATGATGAAGACGGAGAATAAACCGCTGCGACTAACCCTGTTGCTATTAAATCACGACCCAAGAACACAATTGTGAAAAAAATGACTATAAATATAACGATAAACAAAATAAATCTCGCCGATTTATCTCGAAAAAACCAAAATATCATTGCATACATTGCTAGTAAAATCATATATCTAAATATAACTGGTATAGAATCTGATATTTTGAGGTCATTTTGTACGGTTGGATTACTAGAAGGCGAAGACATTATAATATATCATTATAAAAATATTATACATTATATGTTTCTTTTATCCATTTCATGAGAACCTCTTCGCTACAATGTCTATATGATTCTTTGAACTTTTGTATGTTTAAAAATTGGGGTTTAAACATCTTTTCCGTTTTATAATATATATATGCTCCGTATTTACCATTTCTTATAGACATGTTCTCTGTTAAAACACGAATGATGTTATTATCCTTTGTTTGAGAACATTGTTTATTTTTAAAAGCATTTGTGATTTCTTCCGGTGTTTCAAATTCACCTAACGTTTTCATGCTTTCAGTCTTATCACCATGTTGTATATATTCACCGTAGGGTCCTGATTTTAATACGATTGATTTTCCATCTAGTTCTCCAATTACTTGTTCTTTTTTCTCTTCTAATAATTCATCTATATGATATTCCCCCTTTTGTAATTTATCTAAATCCATTTTTATATCTTGTTTGATTGACTTGTATTCGTATTTATCATCTACTTTTTTCCGCAACACTGGACCATATTTTTCAAAAACTAGCTTATATTCATTTTCACCGGTAATATCAAAAGATTGCTTGCCTATTTTTTCTATTGGTTTTATCAATTGTTTTATCTCTTCATTACATGAATCGCATGTTGTATACCAAGGTTCTCCATTTCCAACAGAAATTTCATCTAAAAGAGTTTCCATTTTGGTTGTATAATTATATGAAAATAGAGAACTAAAATGATTATATAAGAACTCTGTAACTATGGTTCCAATCGGTTGAATGACTAGTTTTCCACTTTCTTTACCAAATGTTCTCTCTTTTTCTTCCTTAGTAATCTCATTTTGTTCTAAAGTATATTCATTTGTCTTTATTGTTATACCATCTATATCCATCTTTTTGACATATCCCCTTGCGATAATAGTATCTATAATCATCGCAAATGTAGATGGTCTTCCTATACCCAAATCTTCCAACTTCTTTATTAATGATGCTTCCGTATAATGAGAATGTTTTCCATGTACAGATAGTGTGGATATTATTTTATTATATTGTATATTGTATTTTGGAGAACTTTGTATATATAATAATATTGCAGATCCTATATTTTGGTCATGTATCGTATCCGTTTTTGATTCTTCTATTAATTTTGTAAACCCTAAAAATATAGGCACTTCAACAATATGCTTATATATTGCGTTTATCGGCGAAGATATCATAATAGGGGTATTATTGTATCTAGCGGAAGCCATACAACTCTCTATCGTGTTTCTCCATATTAATTTGTATATTGATAAGGTTCTCGAATTTTCTGTTTCAATCTTAGATAACTCTATATTCGTAACTCGTATTGCTTCATGTGGATTCTTTGAATCTTTATTTACTATATCTTCAAAATTACCAATATATTCTGTTTTTACAAATCTTTTTATAATATACTCTCTCGCCTTTTTCAAAAATACATCACTATATTTTTGCGATTCGGTTCTCATATATGTAATAAATCCGTTTTGATATAATTCTTGACAAATAGACATTGTTTCTTTTGGTCCAATACCCAGCATACTTGATGCCTTTTGTAACAATCCAGAAGTATTAAACGGTTTGGGTGGGGTTTTAACAGACTCTTTTTTTTCACCGATTGTTACACAATGGTTAAATGTCTTGGACTTTTCTAAAAAATCGAGAACCTCAACCTCGTTCTCAAATTCTTTGGATAAATCAAAGAGTAAATTCTTTGGAAAAAAAGAACCAGATATTTTATAGGCGGTAGTCACAATCACCTGTTTGGATTCCATTTCATTTTCATTTACTAATTTTAGGGCAGGTGTTTGACATCTTCCTGCAGAGAGTCCGTTCTCTTTATTTCTATATAAATGTTTCCATAAAATAGGAGATATTTTAAATCCAACCAATACATCGAGAACCTGACGACACATTTGCGCATGTACAATATTCATATTTATAACGGTTGGGTTCTCAATAGATGCCTTAATAGCTGTTTGTGTTATTTCTCGAAATATAATACGTTTCGTTGTTTCAATAGGTAAATCAAATGTCATACATATGTGCCATGCGATTGCTTCTCCTTCACGGTCATCATCTGTTGCAAGAATTATATTGTTTTTTGAGAACCTTGATATAATATCTTGCATCCATTTTACATGTTCTCGTTTTTCTTCTATTGTTTCAAATTCTATATCATAATTGTTTTTCACATCAATTGATTTCAAACCATTCTTAATAGAACGAATATGTCCTTTTGAAGAAATACATGTATATTGAGAACCCAAATATTCTTCTATTTTTTTACACTTAGATGGCGACTCAACAATGATTAAATATATTGAAGTCTCGATGGATTCAGGCATTCCGTTATGTTTGGCCTTTTTATATAGTCTTTTCTTGTAAATCGTTTTTACCATATTGTATTATATCATAAAGAATGTTTATTTTGTTTATGATATTTATGTTATGCCATCAAATATACATCTGCCAAGATAGCAAAAATCATTGGCATTTGCCATGTAGAAAATAATTTTGTATAATGTCTATTTTTGAGAACATATACTTGATAACAAATAATTACACTACATATAAATGAAACTATTAGAGCAGTTATCAATACATATTCTATTGTATTGAATTTATGACTCATATAACTATACAAACAATATAGAAATTATTTGACAATAATATAGAGAACCTGTAATGACGAAATACAAAATATTAATCAACGATAGAAATTATTCCAGCTTTTCATTTGTCGATGATGATAGTAATGACAATGTTTTAGCAAATATTGAGAACGGATTATCTTTAGTAAATCCAATTGAATCTAAAATGTTTACTAAAGATGTATTCATATATGATAATAGTAATGTTACTATTTCATTTTCTCATATTCGAACTGGTATTCCTATTGCAGGTATTTTAATGTTGGAAAATAATAGAACATTTGGACGCAGTAAAAATAAAAAGAGATCCTTATATAAGTGTATACCTGATGATAAACATTTGCCTGCGTTTTTAGTTCCATATGAAGTACAAATTGCGTTCTCTAAAGTTCAGAAGAATAAGTATGTTCTCTTTAAATTCGAGAACTGGAATGATAAACACCCGCATGGTATATTAGTAAATACACTTGGTAATGTAGGAAATTTAGATGTTTTTTATGAGTATCAACTTCATTGTAAAAGTCTTCATATTTCAATATCTGAGTTTACAAATAAAACTCGAGAACAATTACAGAAAAAAAGCCAAGATGAATATATTGAACAGATACTTCATAATCCAAATTTTCATATTGAAGATAGACGACATATGAATAATATTTTTTCAATAGACCCTATTGGTAGTAGCGATTTTGATGATGCGTTCTCAATAGAATATATAAAAGAAGTAAATCAATATAAGGTATCTATTTATATTGCGAATGTTTATTTTTGGCTGGAAACATTAGGATTGTGGAAATCGTTTAGTTCTCGAGTCTCAACCATATATTTACCTGATCGACGTCGTCCAATGTTACCAACCGTTTTATCTGATAGTTTATGTAGTCTTCAAGAAGGACAATCGCGATTTGCGTTTTGTATGGATATTGTCTTGAATGATTCGTTTGTTGTAGAATCACTTGAATATAAAAATACTGTTATAAAAGTGAATAAAAATTTTCGATATGAAGAACCGGATCTTATTTATAAGACAGCGGATTATTCATTATTATTATCTGTTACTAGTCAGTTGGATAAGACAGTTATTGATAGTCATGATGTGGTTTCATATTGGATGGTAAAAATGAATATCGAATGTGGCAATTATATGGCTATGAAACAAATCGGCATTTTCCGACTAGTCAATTATATTCAGTCGATCGAACCGGCATTTCAAGGCGAAATATGTCATTTAGAAGATAATACACAAAGAATTATCAAAAGTTGGTCAAATACCACAGGTCAATATATTGTATATAATGGCAGTGATTTAGAACATGAATTAATGAAAACGAAAAATTATATCCATGTTACTAGTCCTATTCGTAGATTGATCGACTTATTAAACCAAATATGGATTTCGAAATCATTATGTATAATAGAAAAATGTTCTCGCGATTCAGACGATTTCTTCAATGATTGGATACATAAATTAGATTATATAAACGCATCCATGCGATCTATCAGAAAGATTCAGACAGATTGTCATATATTACACGCTTGCTTCAATAATACTGCAATTATGAATACTATTTATGATGGTGTAATGTTTGATAAGATAAAAAAAACAGATGGTTCTATAAGTTATATGGTATATTTGGAAGAGTTGAAATTATTAGGGCGAATTAAAACATATGATGATTTTGATAATTATTCGAAACATAAGTTCAAGATTTTTCTATTTGAAGATGACTATAAAGTGAAAAAGAAAATACGCCTACAATTAGTCTAATATTGATATAAAATTGATATAAAAATGATATATATTATATATAATATTTATGATGTCTTTTCTATTATATGCTTTACTTATTGTGAGAACCGTTATGGGTTCTGATACATCGGTTGATATGTTATTAACACCATTTGAACGGTGGGTCGACCAATACAAAATACGATTTCAAACTAGACAGCATTTTTATGATGTATTACAAAAATGGGTTGCGAATGATGAGTATATTACCAATGTAAACGAAGATAATCGAGAGTATATACTTGGACATAATCAATTTTCGGGAATGGACCAAATTGACTTTGTAAAATATGTTACGGCAAATAATGAAGCGTTTATGTATAATAAATCATATGATCCTCATACGTTTAACAATTCATTATATATTCCATCTTCCGTAAATTGGCTCGAAGCAGGATATGTAACATCAGTGAAAGACCAAGGACAATGTGGGTCATGCTGGTCGTTTTCTACAACGGGAGCATTGGAAAGCGCATATGGAATAAAATATGGTAAATTACTCTCTTTTTCGGAACAACAGTTAGTTGATTGTGATAATTTCAAGAACGGCGGAAAAGACCATGGATGTAATGGCGGATTGATGGACAATGCCTTTTCTTGGATAAATAAAAACAATGGTCTGTGTCAAGAAAGCGATTATCCATATATATCTGGAAATGGAAAATCAGGAAGTTGTCAGACATCTTGCATTAATATTCCAAATAGTAAGATAAAATCATATATTGATGTTGTCGTAGGTGATTCGTATTTGATGAATGCTCTTGCAGTACAGCCCATATCCATTGCGATTGAAGCCGATCAACGAGATTTTCAATTGTACAAAGCGGGTGTCTTTACGGGTACATGTGGAACAAATTTAGATCATGGTGTTTTAGTGGTTGGTTATGGAAGTGAATCTGGTAAAGATTATTATTTAGTAAAAAATTCATGGGGTGTTACATGGGGCGAAAATGGGTATATTAAATTGGGTCGTGGACCGGAATATAATAATGGTAAAGGTCAATGTGGTATTTTATTGGAGGCAAGTTATCCTGTTTTGTAAAATACGGTTGAAATACAATAAAAAATAATAGATTTTAATTTATTCTTTTTTTGTAATAGAACGAACGAATGATACAAGTTCTAAATATCGTCTATATTGATTTCTTGTTCAGCTTCCATAAGCGGTTCATCCAGATTTATAATATTTTGCGGTGTATCTTGTTCGACCACTGAAAAGTCAAACCCATCGGAACGGTCACCGACTGCTGCAGCTCCAAATATATCGCGCATAGAATTTTCTAAAAAGTCTATTGGAAAAGATGGTTTTTGTTTTAATTGGTCTAATTCCATTGCAGAATATACTTCTAATATATCTGCCTGTTCGCACTTGTCTGATTTAGACTCGGATGCCCAATCGCGTAATCCAACCAAGACAACTGTTCCACTTGTTATTATATTACTTCGTTTGCCTTTACCTCTAAATTTACCACGAATCACGCCATGACGGGTTACCCTATCATCGCAATATACTTCACAAATACAACCACCAAATAGTTTGCGAACTATTCCATATTTTTCTGCTTCATCTTGAACCATTCGTAAACGGTTCGATGTAACATTTTCATTTTTACGAGCGTATCCTTTAGCTTTGCTTCCACCAAACTTGTTCTTAACCATTGTATTGAAATAATATACTATATGGAATAAAAATATAATACGAATCAATTTTATGATTTTTTTATAAGTAAAGATATATATGTCATTGAATATTCGTCAAGTGAATGAAATGTTTGACCATATAGAGACAAATATGAGTGATAAATCAAAAGTTATAAAGGGTGGTTCTAATGATACAGAACCTTATAATACATTTAAGTCAGGCTTAAATCGAATATATGAATATTTTAGTGTAATATTTGTAAATAATAAAACGAATAATGAAAAATATCAGGAATCCGTGGAGAATTTAGATAAACCATGTGACTGTTCAAAATATAAATGCAAGAACGATAAGAACGATGAGAACGAGGTAGATGAAGAAGAGGAAGAAGAGGAAGAAGATGTAGATGCAGACAAAAACAAACAGGAAGATGCAGAAGCAGAAGCAGATTCGGAAGATGAAAATAATGAGAAAAATCAAAGTGGCGAAGAAACAGATTTAGGAGAAAAATTAATATTAAAAGGAGATAAGTTGAAATGAAATATTATAAAAATGGCATGTATCAAGTAAAATGCGTTATTTTCCGGCGAGATATAAAAGAGTATTGTTAGTAGGAGGAGAAGAAAGGAAGTATATGGAGGGTTTGGAATGGGTGTTAAAATATTATACGAAAGGGTGTGAAGATGAAAGATGGAGATATAGATCAGATT
>Ga0114976_10000533_pt1 | contig 23868 bp, 31 predicted proteins | sample S_130805_EF_Meta_FD_87319 | JGI IMG/M metagenome (GOLD analysis project Ga0114976, IMG submission 87319) | Freshwater microbial communities from Lake Simoncouche, Canada to study carbon cycling - S_130805_EF_MetaG | ecosystem: Environmental > Aquatic > Freshwater > Lake | place: Lake... | reverse complement strand
GCAGCGGGAGTGGCGACTGCGGGGGTGGCGGCGTCGGGGGTGGCGTCAGCGGGGGTGGCGGCAGCGGTAGTGGCGGCAGCGGGAGTGGCGGCAGCGGGAGTGGCGGCAGCGGGAGTGGCGGCAGCGGGAGGCTCAACCTCGGCGGCTACAGGGGTCTCAGCAGGGGTGGCCATGGTCGGAGGAACGTACTCGGTGGGCATGATCCCGCCAGCGACGACCCTCTGGATCTCCGCAACAGACATCGAGGCGATGGTCGGAGCGTCGTAGCCCATGTCTAACAGGGTGGGGGTATTGGCCGCACGGATCTTGGCCCCCTCCTCGTCATCGACAACAGGAGTGGCCGTGGTCGGCGGACCGCCCTCCGGTGTCCCGGCAGGGATCTCGGCCTGCGGCTGCTGTTCCGTGGTCGGCGGACCGGGGCGCTTGCCCAGTGCGACGTCGATGGCGCTGCCCGTGATGCCGCCGACAATGGCGTCCAAAGCGGCGCGGCCAGCGACACCTTGGAAGGGGTCGCGGTCAAACCCTTCACGGCCCACAGCCAAGTTGGCGGCAAGCTGTTCCTGCCCCCCTTGCAAGCCTTCCAGTGGGGCTTCCGTAATAAATCCGCGAGCAGCGCGGCCAGCAAGACCGCGTCCAGTTGCCCCGGCGGCTTTTACACCGCTGAAGATCTTGTCCACACCGGTTAAGGTTTCGAGGACGCCAAGACCGGCACCAGCTAAGATTTGGTCGAGGTTCTTGCCATCATACGCCTGCGCCTGTTGGGCGGCAGCTTCGGCTTCCTCGGGTGTTTTACCAGCTTCAAGAAGAACCTTTTTAGTCTCTTCGTAGATGGAGGACTTCACTGCTCCAACCACCATCCCGGCTCCAGTCGCCCCCCTTACCGACTTGTCAGCGGCACTGCCAAGCTTGGCGGCTTTCGACAGGGCGCCAACCCCGGCAGGAACCGCAAACGAACCAACGCCTTGAGCGATAAGGTCAAGGGGAGCGACGGCAAAAGCCCTCCCCGCAGCAAGAACATTCTCGCCAACCCCTTTGCCCTTGGCCTCCTCCATGATCCGGCCCATCTCATCAGTATCCTTGCGGGACTGAGCAGACAGGTAACTGGAGACGTAGTCCTCGGCGGTGTTCAGGCCACGAGCGACAGGGTTGTTCGCACCGAAGGCCTCAGCAAGACTGCCGATACCCCCGATTGCGCCCTTCGCCACCTGAAGTGGAATATCGGCAACCTGACGGAAGGCCGACTGCTTTGGTTCGAGAGCCGGGTAGGCCTGAAGGATCCTGCCCCGGGCAACGTCCTGCGGGACGTCGTCCGGAACTTCGACATAGTTTCCGTCCGGGAGCGCCACATAATAGGCCATTCAACTACCGCCCAAGCTGGTTCAGGGGAATGATTTTGCTTCCGGCCGGGGGAGCGGAACCAGCGGAACCGGTGGCCTCCCCAGACCTCCGAAGGGCGTTTTGGATGTAGGCTTCTGCATCCTTCTTTGCCTCCGGGGTGGCCATGTAGTTGTCCATGATGGCCTTCGCAGCCTGCAACTTCCCATCGGCCTGATACATGTTGAGGCCCCTTTGCAGATCCCCTCCACCAAGGGCGCGGAACAGGCGAACCGTGTCCGGATCCTTCTCCAGTTGCGCCATGGAGATCTGTTTCTGCTGCGCAAGCTGCTCTTGCGCCAGACCAAACTGCTGTTTCTGGAGACCAAGCTGCTGCTGCTGGTAGTCTTCGCGACGGAGGTTTGCCTCGTCTTCACGACGGTTCTTCTCAAGACCGGCAAAAGTCTGAAGACCCTGCAACCCACCTTCACCAATACCGCCAGCCGCAGTCCTGCTCTTGCTGGCCATCATGCCGAGACCCGCAGCAAGGATACCCATCCACTTGTTCTCGTCGCGCTGCTTGTCAGAAGCCTCGCGGCGAGACCGAATGGTTTCAAGGTTCGTGGAGATAGGCTCGTCTTTTTTGTTGGGGGGAGGAGGGGGAGGCGCTCCGGTACCCATCCCAGCAGAGATCGGGGGAGCAATACCCATCTTTGCAATACCGCTATCTGTCGCCTCATCGGCAAAGGACCGACCTGTAACCTGTGCCTTGAGCATCTCCTGAGTAGCAGCGCGAAGCTTTGCAGCCGCCGCCTCCTCGGGGCTAACCGGGTCGGGAGGAGCAGGAGGAAGGTTCCCCTGTGCCTGCTTCAACGTCTCGGCATCGTACTCTTCGCGGGCCTTCGTCTGCGCGTCAAATGTCGCGGAGTCGCTGCTGCCAAAATAGCTCGGCTTGGGGGGAGCGGCAGAGGTTCTCTCCATGACACGGCCACGTGCCCCCTCGACGCCCTCCATGGTCGCCCTCTGTGCCTTGATCGCGTCGGACATCGCCTTCATCCGGCCCTCACCGAGGTCCTTCTGTTCTTGGGTTGCGGGCCTCTCGTCAGGGACAACTGCGTTGACGGCAGTGTCAATACCAGAGCCAATGTCGCGTTGAAACTGGCTTAGTGCGGGAAGACCGTACCTCTCCCGGTAGCTGCGAGTGTCGGATGGGTCCGGACTAGTGCCGCTATACCTACGCTGCGGAATGACAACCTCATCCCCCTCAGCAAAATGAGCCACGCCATCAACGACCTCACCGCCGCCACGAAAAGCCTGCGGCGTGAACATGTTACGCAGGGCCATCGCGTTCTGGTCAGGCGTCGTCATCCCACCGATACCCATCGACGGCATCAAAGGAGAGGAGGAAGCAGAAGCGGCAGAGGGGCTCTGCTGAAACATGGGGCGGTTGAGGGTGGGATCGTTCATAGCCATGACCTACGGTTTCAAGAGGTTGTACGCAGCAAGTTGCGCAGTTCCAACGCCAGCAACTTGTGATCCGAAGGACGCTGACGGCGCAGATGTCGCGGAGATGCTCTGCTGCGACGACGGGGTACTTTTGTAGATGTCGCTGACCCAAGAGATGCGCTGATAGGGCTCGTAGGCTGCGGTCATCTCGTTCTTGTAGCCCGTGTCGAGTTCCTTCTGTTTCTGCTCCTGCTGCTTCTGCCCGACGTTGTACAGGAACGACGTATCCCCCTGCTGCAAGCCAGAGAGCTGCTGTCCGAGGGCCGCAGTATCCCTCCCAAGACTCTCGATCCCCTGCGAGCTTTGGTACTGCAAGTTGCCAGCGTTGTTCGCAGCGTTGGCCCCCAGCGTACCGGCAGCGACGTTGACGTTTCCAATGGCGGTGCCTGCGCCAAGGGCCGTGGTCCCCGCCTGCTGGGCTCTGGTCTGCTGCTGCCCCCACGCATCCATCGAGGCCTTCTGGGCCTGCGCGTAGTTGTTGTAATAGTCCTCAAAGATCTTCTTCGACTGGACCTCGGCGAGGTTGCGATTGGTCTCTGCCGTCTGGACACCGAAGCGGCTACCACCGAAAGCCCCGGCCTTCGACGCCGCAGAGGAATTGGTCGCCGCTTGGATCTGAGCCTGACGGTTCATCTCAGCAACGGCGTTCTGCGTCACCTGTTGCTGGTACGGGTTCATGTACGCAGCAGAGGATGTGGGGTCGTAGTTCTGCGCACCGGATACAGCCAGACGAGCCCCTAGGTCAGCATATGCCGTTGTCCCGGCGACAGCATTTGCTCCCGTGGTGTTGGCGATGTCCATCCCAGCAAGGCCGTACTGGGGGAGACCCGCATACCCTTCGGCAGACTTCGTGAACGCATCACCCGCGCTCTTGATGAAGGGCTCATAGGATCCGATCCCGTTGCCCGCCATCTTGATGGCTTCAATCTGCTGCGGGGTCATCGCCGCAACTTGCGCAGTCGGGAGATCTGCCGGTTTTTCGGCAAGCTTCTTTGCGGCATCTATGATGCCAAGCTTACGAGCCGCAAGTTCCGGCGACTCCGAAACTATCTGTTCTTGGACAGTGGTATCAACCATGGTTAGGCCCGCCGTTCAAATTTGTGCATGAGGTCATACATGTTCTTGGCCCCCGCCTTACGGTCGCCGTTGCCCGCACCACGGACAGCCCTCGCTGTCATCACGAACTCACCGTCGCTGAGTCGGGCAGGAATGGAATCACTGGTGCTGGTCCCCGGACCGTTGACCGGACCCCGGATGGACCCACCTGTCGCCGCACTGAGGATCCCAGACTGGGCGTACTGGGGCTGCTGGTAGCTGCTGAACAGGTTGGGGTACTGGACCTTGCTGTAGTCGTAGAAGTTTGGCGGGGGCTTGTTGGGCATCGGCGTATCGACGTAGTTGCCCGCAGCAACGGTTGGTTTGACCTCCCGACTGGGGTCCCTGCCTGTGAACTTGTCCATATTGAACCCGTACTTCTCGGGGTTCTGAGCAAGCAGGGTGTCGCCAGTGATCGAAGTGTTGACCAGCCCGGTGGGCTTGGTCTCTTCTTTCGTCATGCTGTCAGCGGCAAGGATACCCGCACCGGCAAGACCGATCAGGGGAAGCTTGTTTGCACTGGCCCACTTCGTAAGGTTGTCGAAGGATGAGGCCTCGGTAGCGGGTTTGACTGCGCCAGCAGCGGTGGCAGCAGCGGGCTCGTTCATGCCGATTGCCGCACCTGTTGCCGTGTTACCCGTGGGCTTGAGGGAGTTGGCATCGGCCTGTGCTTGTGCAAGGCGGGCATCGGCAGGGTTATCGGGGAACACGGTCTTCCCGACCTCTGTTCCAGACGCCGCCTTCGACAGCCACGTCTCATAGGGGGTACTTCCCGTCAAGCTGCCGCCCTGCATTGCTCCCTCAAAGAACCCGCCGCCAGAGGAGACACTGCTGATCCCGGCCATGACGCCGCCGATAGCGCCGCCGATAAGCGCACTCTTCAGGGCATCGGCAGGCTTGCCGCCAGAGAGAAGGCTGGACACACCACCAGCAACAGCGCCGCCAAGAACAGGTCCCAAGAAGTAAGAGGCCGCAGCTTGGACAACAAACGTGCCCGCAACCTTGAGAAGGCTACCCCAGTTGAAACCGTATTCCCGCAAGCCCGTCTTCGGGTTAACAGAGCCCCTACCACCAGCGCGCTTCAGCATGTCCGCTTCGCGGGAGTTGATGTGGGCCAGTATGCCGTCGCCGTTGCGGCCACCGGCCTGCACCTTCTTGGCAGCATCCCTGAGGGACACGATGCCACCCTTCGCATAGCCGGGGGGCTGCTGACCGCTCTTCTTGAGAACGGCCTGCGCAATCAGGGCGCGAGTGGCGATCATAACCTTGGAGTCGTACTTCTCCGGGAAGTCCCCCTGCTGGATGGTTCCAGCTTGAACAAGTTGCGCGATGATCTTCGGGTACTGCGCCTTGTTCTTGTCGATGCGATCAAGCGTATCCAACAGGGCCTTCAGCTCCTGAACGGACAAGCCGTCCAGAGTCTGGATAGCAGCCTTCATGCTGGTCCGAAGCTCGGGGCTCATCTTCTGGAAAACGTCAGCAATGGACGTTGAAAGCTTCGGGAGGTCCTGAGGCTTGAAGGGTGACTTCTCCAAAGTCTTGGCGAAGTCCGGATTTTTGAGAAGCTGGTCGCCCTGCATGGACTTTTCCTATGAGCGTGTCAGGGACAAATTACCCTGATGAGGGTCTTAACACAAGACGTCAGGTCGTTACAGTGACCGATCCAACACGGGCCGTGGCCGAAGATCCAGACACATATGGCGAATACAAGAGAGCGACACGGAGCGCCCCATTGACTTGAAAGATGGTACCGGGTTCGAGACCGGTATCACTGCTAGCAAGGTTTGTTAGGACAATAGTCGTCTGTCTCCCTTCACCCACCGCACGGATGTAGGTAACAAGGGATCCGAGGGCTCGAACAAGGTCAGATAGGTAGCGGACATCATACTGGTTTGGGGGCCGGGGGAAGATGGGCGGGACAAGGCGGACATCCATCAGCGCCTCCCATCAGTCTGGATTTCAAGACGGGGGGAGCCAAGGACCCACCTAGTTCCGACACGGTTGCTCTCGATGCGAAGGACCACGGACCGTCCACGAAGGCGCACGTTCTCTACTTCCGTGTACTGCTCGACGGGGACCGTGGCCGTACGAATAACGGGGGAAGCTACGTCGTCAGCGTAGTTGGACCCCGGGTAGTTCTGGGTTTTCAACGTCATGTCGAGGCGAGGTGTATTGGTAGCATTCACAAAGGTGACGTCCGGAATAACCCTGCGCACAAACGAGAACTTCTCGCCCTCGCCAAGGTCCATGGGCGAGCTTTCGAGGTATGCGTTCAAGGGAGAAGCCGGGTTGGTGCTGCCGTCGTCCGTGCCAATCTCGTGGTTGTAGAGGTAGTTGTCCACGCTGGCGGCGATGGGGTACTGGTTCACCCCACTGTCGATCCACGCTGTGCGGGCCATGGTTCCGTAGGTCCAAACCTTCTCAAGGTAGTTGAACGTGACGTAGACGTCGTTGTCCTCGGCGGACAACGACGGGTAAAACCACGTGATCTCGCTGAACTCAGTGTTCACCGCCGCATAGACCTTGTCGCCCTGCGTGATGTTGAAGTTGGTGAAGACGTGGTTCTGTAGGGGGCAGGGCAGGGGATCCACCTTACCGGAGTAGACGTAGAAGGAGTTCTTGCCCATCCAGAAGACCGTGTCGTCAACGGTGGCAAAGGCATTGAAGCCTGCTACGTTAATGCCCGTCGCAATCTGCTGAATACCAAAGGTATAAGGGGGTCCAACGTACTGCATGGAGTACGCTGCCGTGTCCGTGAAGACCATGATCTCGCGCTTGGTCTCAACGCCACGGATGATGGCGCTACCAGAGCCGAGACGAAGGTCTCCAGCCGTATTGGTGGCCTGTGCGGTCCACGTGTAGGGGTCTTCCTGAGAAGAGAACCGGATGATCAAGGGATCCTGCGACCCACCCTGCCCATAGTTGGCCCCAAGCGCGATGATGTGCCGGTCTCGATCAGAGACGAGGACCTGTGTTGCAATGTCCGGGGTCTGTAGGTCCGAGGACAAAGAGGAGAGGAGGACGCCCCGGCTGGTGAGGCCTGTGTTTGCCTGCCAGTAGTAGACGCCGCCGTTCCTGATGTTGAAGACGAGGTTCTCGCCGTAGTTGTCCTGCGCCCAAAGGCGAAGGCTATTGCCGACGCTGACAGTCGTGGCGCTGCCCCATGCCCTAGACCCATTGGGGTAGATCAAGACAACAGATCCGCCCCCACCGGCCACTATGGAAGTGGCATTTGTCACAGTGGTTATGGTGTAGCTATTTGCATTTATTACTGTGACTGGGAACGTCGATTGCAGGGAGGCAGCGGGTATGCCGCCAATTGCAGAGGCCGAGGTAATGGCTACATAGTTCCCAGTGGCAAGGCCGTGGGAGGTATGGGCCACCGTTACGATGGGGCTTGTTGAACTCGTGGTAAGGGGGTTTGTGAGCGTGTAGGTGAGTAGCGTAGAGAAGGTTCCTGCACCCCACCCAGTGCCCCCGACTTGCGTGTCAAGACCTGTATTGATCTGGTAGGCCGCAGAGACGGAGGATCCGCCATGCCCAGTGTCCGAAGCAGAGGCTGAAACGGACGCCGTGATCGTGTAGTTGTCGGCATCGATGTAGGTGATCTCGTACTCTTTGTTTAGCACCGCAGCCGTAATGTTTCCCCCAAGAGAGGTCGCCCCGCTGAAGGTCACGAAGTCCCCATTGACGCAGCCGTGAGCAACGTCATAGACCGCGATGGTCGGGGACCCCGTGGTCGCGGTAAAGGGACCAGACAGGGTGACTGTGATACGCAGGGGTGTGATGTCAAAGTACTCACCGCCACGCACGAGGTAGTATTTGAGGTTCGTCCCCACACCAAGAAGATTCTGAGAAGACAGGGTCACCCAGTTAATCAAGGCGCGGCACGATCCGAGGAAGCTGGTAGAAACGTACTTCGACCAGCCACCAATGCTCTGGGGGTAGCCAAAGCGAAAGCGCACAAGATTGGACAGCCGCCAGCCACCCTCGTTCGTATAGCCCGTGACATCCTTTACGACACCCGGGCGGAACTGGAGCTTCTGAAACGGCATCCCATCACCTCAATAGTTATACCGGAACAGAGCCAACCATGTCCGGCTGAGACATGACCCATGCATAGCACTTGGACAGGAAGTCAGCGCCAGACTGACCTTCAATTTCGGATAAAGAGGCGTGATAGCGACGAGAGTCAACGCTGCGGGTGTTCTCATCTGGGGGAAGGCTGGCGTAGCCATTGACGTCAAGCATCACCACAAATCTGGTTTCTGCATTTATTGTCCTAGAAACCGCGACTAGGACGATGCGGAAGTATGCTCCTGAGAAAGAGATCCCATATTCCGACGAGGGCAGATCTACTTGAATGGCCATGATATCTCCTTAGGGCGCGACAACTTCAGACGTGGTCACAGCAGCTACCCAACGTATGTCGGTTGCTGCCGCACCTGTGGCGGTGAGGGCTAGAGCGCCGACAGTGGTATCGGCAGAAAGCGCAATGGACCACCCCGGAACATTGCTGATAACGGTTGTGGTCGAAGTGACCAGTGTCGTAGTCGCGGCGCTTGCCTCCCGCCGAATGAGACCCGTTATATTCCAAGCGGCAGAGGCGGTGCCGCCAGCGGCAGATTGACGGGCCACAAGGATAATGTCGAAGGCGTAAGCCGAGTTGTTGGGCAGGGTAACTTGGTTAGTCCCAAGGATGGTGCCGGTGCCGTCTCCGGTCAGTATAGCTGGAGTCGCCGAGGAGGTGTTGACGAATACGTTGTAAAGACCCCGCTGCGAATCACCGACAGTTACCTTGCAGGAGTTAGCTATGGCCGTTTTGTTGCTCGTGGTGGCAGAAGCATATGGGCCAAGAGCCACACTTGCATTGCCTGTCGCTGTTGCGTTGTCCCCAAATGCGATGGCAGAGTTGTTTGCTGCGTAGGATAGGTATCCGATTGCGTAGCAATACGCAGCGTTTGCCTTGGCAAATGTCCCCACCGCAAGAGAGCTTTGACCAAGAGCCCCGTATGAGGTTGAGTTTGTAGTGATGGAGATTGCGCAGGAATCGGCTGAGGCGGCGTATGAGCCAATAGCTATGGCACCATTTGCGTTTGAGGACGCCCCATTCCCATTCGAGGCAGTGCCTAGCGCCAAAGAGTAATTGGCACCAGAGGCAGAAGCCCCATAACCAAAAGCTGCGCCACCCGTGCTGCTACAGGAAGCACCTTGGCCGATGGCAACGCTGTAGTCACCATTGCAGATGGCTCTTGTATAGACGGGGGTGTTATTGACCCCCGTGATAGAGATCTGCTCCGCGTAATAGCGGAGCTGCCTCTGGTTTGCAAAGGTCCACCTTGTTCCGTCCGAGACAAGCCAAAGACTCTGGCTAAAAGCCATGAGCCAAGATGTCTGATAGTCAAGCGTCTCCGAAGAGATGGGGTTTAACTGAACGTAGGCACCCGGACCAACCCTGTTATTCCAGACTTGGAAATTAAACCCAGAACCCATCTGAACAGCGGATGGGAGGTACACCTGAATGGTGCTACTCGCCCCAGCGTTGAAATTAAGAATGACCCCATAGTCATCCGAAGTAACCGTGTAGGACGCACGGTTAGGGATATTTTTCACAGTTGCCCCCCTTGGGGGGAGCCTACTATTGAAAGAAGACGTCTGCGCGGGGACAGTCATTAGTAGTCTCCACCGATAGCGTTGACTGCGAAAGCTATGCTGGTTCCGCCTGCCGCCACAGTCGAGCCCGCATAGATACGGTACCCGGCAGGGAGATTGAGGCCACCGACAGGGATCGACACGGCACCGATAGGAAGTACCGTAGTTCCTGCGGCGGTGACAGTCTGCGCTGCCATGAGAACTTCGCCCAAGAAGATGTTGTTGGTGGCAGTGGTATTGGTGGATGCGTTATTAATCCAAAAGCGGATGACGCTTGCAGAGGAAGTTCCTGCGGCAGCAGCACCGTTCGTTGAGGCATACCGGACAGTTATCTGATCGATACGGGACCCGTTCGCTCCAGCCGTATAGACCAAAGCCATGGAGGTGCCGGTGGCTGCGGTCCCATCAAATGCTGATGTCGTCGTCATGGCGGTAGAAAGGATGGCGTTGAGGGCGCCTACGTTGGGGGTCTGGGTGAAGACGGGAGTAGCGGTCATAGCCATTAGAAGCCTCCGAAGTTGTTCGCAAGGAAGATGTTAGCACCGGTAGAGCTGCTACCGCCACCACCAACTGCCCACGTTGCTGTAGATCCATTAGATGTCAAGACGAAGCCGTTTGCCCCAATCCCCAGCCGTGTCGCGCTATTGGTGCCGTTGCCAATAATCAGATCTCCCGTCGTAGTTACAGGAGAAAGGTTATTAAAAGCCGCGCTAGCCGTAATGGCATTGGTACCACCATTGGCTACGGGCAAAGTGCCTGTAACACCGGTAGCAAGGGGGAGACCCGTAGCGTTGGTTAAGGTGCCGCCGGATGGTGTACCGAGAACACCACCGTTTACCACAGGAGACCCTGCGGTGCCCACATTGACAGCGAGCGCCGTAGCGACACCTGTACCAAGACCTGAAATACCTGTGGCCACTGGGAGACCCGTGGCATTGGTCAGCGTGACGCTAGCCGGGGTGCCGAGGGCTGGGGCAACCAAGGTCTTATTAGTCAGGGTCTGCGTACCCGCTTCGGTGACTGCCGCATTGACGACCTCAACAACATCAGTGCCGTTGACGTAGACAATGGCCTTCTTGCCATTGACAACAACGACTCCGGTCTGGCCAAGGACTTTGACCGTCACGGCAAAGCCGCCAACGGTGTTGTTGAAGAACGTGTAGGTCTTCTGGACAGCAGGGACCTCAACTGTACGCCCTGCGGTCAGGGTACCAATAAGCTCGATGGTCTGGTTTCGGCCCGTGGACGACGCTCCGTTGGAGATCAGGAGAACCGTGGACCCCGCTGTGTCGGCAACGGTCTGCGTAGAGTAGCCCGCGATGGCCTGCTCGAGAAGGGTGCCGAGGTTGGTATTGGTGGTCGCGCCCCACGTACCGGACTGGTCGCCAGTTCCAATCAGTTCCAGCTTCAGGTTAGACGAGTAAGTGCTGGTCATGGTGTCCTCTTAGCCGTCAGGCAGATATCTCGGTCCAGACGGGTGTCTGGGATGGGGTGATTTGGGTCCACGAAGCAGACTGAGTGGGGTCTATCTCGGCCCAAGCGGGAGTTTGCCCCGGGATGATCTGCCCCCAAACGAGAGCCTGACCAACATACCCTGTTGCGTAGACGCCCGCAAGATTGACGATGGCGTTAACGGTTACGGTGACCTGACCAACATACCCCGTAGCCACGTACCCCGTGGGGGAAACAGAGGCGTTGATTTCCACCAGACTATTGCCAACGGACCCCGTGGCGAAGACCCCGGACAATGGGACGGAGCAATCGACTACCGCCGTTACGTCCCCAGCATACCCCGTTGCCGTGACTCCGATGACAGGGATGCGAACGGTAAAGTCGATTGTGACGGTGCCTACCTCGCCAGAGGCGTACTGTCCGGTGACATCCGAGGTGGCGCTAACATCGACCGTGGGAGATCCAACGGCGGTCGTGGAGGCCACGCCTGTTACTTGGGCTGTGGACAGGAGGGTCACGGTAGAGGTGCCGACAGCGGTCGTGGAGGCCACGCCAGTCAGCAGGACGTCGGAGTTAATCAGGAAAGTGGGTGTGCCGACTTCTCCCGTAGCAAGGCCTACTGTGGCCGCACCGGAACCGAACGGCCCTATGCCCCACCCAAGTGTCCGGTTCCATCCGTCGAAGGCGACAGCCGTACTGCCGCTGGCAACTGCGGTCCCAACTGCGGAAGTAGAGGATAGGCCCGTGACGACAAAAGAAGTGTCGATCTGCGCAACCTCGTCGCCGACAGCGGTGACGGAGGAGACGCCTGTGACAGCCACGGGCGTAACCACGCCTGTGAGTGGGGTGCCAACGGCAGACGTTGCGGAGACGCCTGTGACATTTGCGGTTATCGGGGGGGAGGTAAAAATCCACCCTGTGTTATTGCTGGTGTTTGTAGAGTTCGCACCCGCATACCATGCTGCCCCGCCCGTGGCGGTGCTGTCGCGAATCGACAGGTAGTTCGAGGAAACTGTTCCACTTGCTTTAGAGAGAGTGGCGGCAGTGCCCGCCGTTGAAGAATTGATCGTAACCAACTGCCCAGACAAACCGGAGACGGACCAGTTCGTGACAGTTTGGGTGGTGCTTGAGGTGAACGTAAAGGTGGTGGGTTGGACCCCGTTGGCGATTGTGGTGAACGTATTGCTGCCGCTGATGGTCAATGCACCCGCGCCGTCATTGGACAGAGTACAGTTATAGGTCGCGCCGCCCCCGGCAAAGGACTGGGCAGTAGCCCTAGTCATGCTGATTTTGCCGGTCCCTGTCCCGGCAGTGGTGGTGAACCCCGCAGGAACAGCGTTGTTAAAGCTGTTCCCGCAGGAAAGTGTTCCGCCATTGAAGGTGATGTTCTTCGTCCCGGCTCCCGTAGTGTAGTTCGTACCGGGAGTCAGGGTTTTTCCGTTGAGGTCCAAAGTTCCGCTGTTGTGCAAATACTGGTAGGTTGTCTGCGTCAAAGCGTCAGCAAGTCGTAGTGTTGCTCCGCTATTGCTTTGAGTTATGGGGATGGCCCACGACTTCGCGTTTGATGTAATAGTCTGTGTGCCGGAAGTGGCCGAAAAAGTGATTCCGCCATTGCCGCCGCCAAAGGTCATGCCTGAAGAGAGCGTTACATCCCCAAAGAAGGTGAGAGCCTGAGCCGAAGGGGTCCATGTTCCTGTGAAACCCGAAGAAAAAATCAAGGACCGGAAAAAATTCGGGGACGTAAGAGTGTACGACCCTGACGTAATGTTAAAAGACAGGGCCGTTGCTTCTGTCGTCGTGCCAGAAGCAACAGTGGTTGCCGCAGCCCCAGAGTTTGAAATATTAACCGTTGGTGTCCCTGAAATTGTCAGGTTAGTTACGGTCAATGTTGTAAAAATTGTGCCGCCTGCGGTGCTGTTGCAGGTGATGTTTCCTGTGCCAAACGCTATGGTACGAACGCCCGAGTTACTGGACGAGAACAGGCCAGTTGTTAACGACTTACTGTTAAGATCAAGGGTTCCGACAGAAAGTGTGCAAGTGCGGGTAGATGCAAGAGTTAGATTGTCTTGAAGTTGCCAAGATCCGCCAGACCCGTTAAACGTCACGTTCCCATTTATGGTGGTGGTACCAGACGTTATAGTTTTAGCTGATGTGGCATTAAAGGTTATCGTTCCGGTACTGCTCCACACAGTTCCTGCGATAAGGGACATTGAGCCGCTGACGGCAAGCGTAGGCGTAGTCCCTGTAGCAAACGTCACTGTGCCAGCAGACACCGTGATATCTAAACATCTCAGCACACCCGTCATTGTGACGGTGTAGGTCGTGGCAGAATTGAAAACAACGCTATCCGCTGCCGTAGGGACGCCAGAAGGAGACCAGACGGCTGTGTTGCTAGTATTCCAAGTGTTTGTTCCGCCGATCCATGTGTATGTTGCCATTTCTACACCGCAGGATCAGCAGATGCATCCTCAATGGGCACGTCCGCAGGGGGCGAATTAATAATTGCGATCCAGTTTTCATAACGCTTCCGCTTCATTGCGGAGATATCTTCAGCCGTCAATAGGGCGTACTCCTCCGGATGCATCACTAGCGCATCCTTGAGGACATACGGCTCCGGCCCTATCTCGAACTCATCTGCGAGACGGCCATCTTCCAGATACACAGTCGCCATTGGCCCGCCCCTTTCGCATGAGGTTACGCCAAGCGGATGATGGCGTTGCTGGCGTCGTTGGTCGGGAAGACAATGGTGAAGGTGCCCGCTGACACGGACTTGTCAGAACCGAAGTCCAAGACCACGACGGACTTGTTGGTCTGCGTGGAGTTGTAGATCAGCGCGCCACGAGCAGTGAAGGTCGCCGACGTCCAAGAGGAGTCCGCAAAGTCAACGTAGGCCGTGGTTCCGCTAGAAGTCGTGGTAGGGCTGGTCAGGGTGTTGCCGCCCGTCGTGTAGCCGCCGCCAGAGGCAACCTCGTTCGTGGCGCTATAGGCCGTCGTGGAGGCATCAAGTGTGGCTGAGGACGTGTACAGGGCAATCTTGAACGTGTCTGCGGTCGTGGCACCACGAGCAACGGTGGTCGTGAAGGCGTGGATCGCCGTCAGCAACTCCAGCTTGAACGAGGTGCACATGAAGTTTCCGGTAAAAGCCATTACAGCCTCCTAAGATGTTCAGCCAGTTTGGGGTGACCAGCCTCTGATACCAGATAACTGACCGTTGATCTGTCGCACTTTATAGCACGTTTTATGTGGTCAAGCACAACGAGTTCGATTGCAGCCTTGTAGGCATTGGCCTGATCGCGGATGGCCGGGTGCGTGGTGTCCGCAGCCTGCACAATTCGATCCGCAGCCCTCTTCGCCCAAAACTCCGGGGAGTGGCCTCCGTTGTCGGACGTCTCGACATCGACCCTGAACGTCCCGGTCTGTGCTGCTTCTACGTGCATCAGTTGGCCTTCACTCTAATGAGGCCGTCGCGGTATGCGTCGGTTTCCTCGCGGCCTTCGCCGAAGTTCATCAGACGGTTCAGAGACTCAAGGAACCGGTTGTTATAAAGCTGAAGAAGCTCCGCATCGCCCTTCATAAAGGTATACGCTTCGACTAAGCTGCCGTAAAGCAGGGCCTGCTCGGCATGGTCACCAAGCCAACTCGTGCCCGCCGTCACGATGGACTCTGGCCGGTAGTAGTAATGAAGCTCGGCAGAGAAGGCGCTCGACGGGGTCGGGGACAACAGCAGATTGTTGATGTCGAAGAAGGCGTAATACTTGGGAACGCCCTGCGCACCAGTCGGGTTGTACTCCTGAAGGTACTCGACGTCCTTGATCATCAGGAACACGGTGGATCCAGACGACGTTATCAGCAAACCAAGGGGGGACAGGAAGTCACTGGGGACAGCGAGGTACTTGTTTCCCGCAGTACAGGTCCCAGTCACGTTCTTCCTGAAGACCTGAAGATCGACGGCATAAAGCAGCCGCTCCTCGGCGTTCTTGATGAACGTGTTGATATTGTCGTTGAAGCTGGTCTCATTGTACTCGGTGAAATCCTTGAGGGCTTGCACCAGAGTTGTGTAGGTCCATGCCATGGGTCACCCAATAGTAATCGTCACGAGCCCGACGCACACGATGATCTGTGTAGACGTGCTTCCAATGAAGGGGAAGATGTCCTGACCAACGGGGACATCGATAGGCTCGAAGCGGTCAGGGCGGGGGTTCATCAAAGCCTGAGGCTCTGTGGGTGGGTAGATGGGGGAAAGCTGCGGGTGCTTCGGCGTCCAGCATTCGGTGCAAGTCCTCAGGCCCTGCCACTCCTTACGGAGGTTGGTGTACGGGTACTTGAACCCGCACCGGTCGCATATTGCCTTTGACTTTGTGCCGCTGGCATAGGCGCTCATACTAGACCACCCGGTAGAAGTTCTGCACGGGCGTCAGTTTGAGTCCGGCACGGTCGCGGTCCTCCCCGGCAGCGCGCTCAAACTCCTCTTCGTAGGCCGCACGGAGCATCTGCGTACGCTCCGGGGCCTTCTTCATGGAGATGTAGTAAGCCAGCCCCGCCGCCAAGCAGGGGTAGAAGCGGAACGGGATGGCGAGGGTGTTCATGCCCGCTGCCGCATCATCCAAGCGGACGAGCTTGTTGACGACGACATAGTAGGTCGTGTTGGGCTTGGGCCAGATGTAAAGTTCTGGGGTGATTTGCCGATCCACAAAGAACTGGACAGGGCGACCCGGTGTTAACTTATTGGGAATATTAAGGTAATACTCCCTACTGACACGGTTGAGTGTCAGGTCAACCTGAGTCTGAGTCCCGGCATTTGTGGTAAACCGGACCACTGCGGAGATGATATCAATGGTCGAGTTCGACAGTGTGTAGTGCTCACTGCTCGACGTGACCGTGATGATCTCTTCCTCAATGGTCCACTGGTTCAGGCCTCGGTTGGCCCACTCAGCAAGCAACAGGTTCAGGCTACGACGGGCCGTGCGCTGCTCATAGCCCGTCCGTACGTCCACGCCGCAGCGTTCGAACGCCTCTTCGATATAATCGGAGACGTCGAGTTCGAACGATTTTGTGCCTGAAACTGTCATGCTAGGTCACCCTTCAGCACACCTTGCCGCCCTTTTTGTAGGCCGCGCCCATGCCACGAGTGGCCATGCCGCCGCCCTTGAGGGCCACACCCTTGCCTTTTACGGCGATGCCGCCGCCCTTGAGAGCCATGCCTTTGCCACGAGTAGCAATACCGCCGCCCTTAAGGCCCTTCATTGACTGTTGAGTATCGTGCTTCACATCAGCCTCCGACTCTTCCCACTGCTTTGTGGTCATGCCACGCTTCTTTGCAAGCTTCTTGTCCTGTGAGAGGTCCTTCTTGGACTTCTCCCACATGCCGATGTTCATTAAGCCTGTAGGTGATTTACTGGCCATGTTATTTACCCTTCTTGGCTTTGCCCGCTTCGGAGAGGGCGATGGCGATTGCCTGCTTGCGGTTCTTGACTACTGGCCCCTTCTTGGACCCGGTGTGCAAAGTTCCAGTTTTGAACTCATGCATGACCTTGCCTACTTTGGCTTGGGCCTTGGAAGGTTTCTTGGCCATGTCAGCGACCCTTCTTCTTGCCCATGGCAATCATAACCATGAGGCCACCCTTCTTGGGGGGGACCTTGCCACCACTCTTCATGCCGGGTTTCTCAGAAAGTTTACCAGTCTTTGTGTTCCGGACAATCTTTGAGAAATCCACCTTACCACCCTTCTTCATCCCCATAGGGGCACCACCGGGAGGAGCCATGCCCGCAGGAGCTGCCATGTCCGGAGGAGCAGCCATTGCGGGAGGAGCGCCTCTACGAGGCATGGCTGAAGCGGCATCCATTGCCGCTGGGGGAGGGGTGGGTGGCTTGTCCGACGCCATCGCACGGCGGGTGGGAGCGGCCTTCATGCTGTCCTCAAGAGCCTTCGCGCGAGCGCGGCTAGCAAGGCTGTCTTTCTTTTTTGCAGGCTTCTTCATCATGTTTTTGCTCCCGATAAGCGGTCCAGTTTTTCCTCAAGACGGTCGAACCGCTGCATGATTCGGTCGAGGTCGTGATGGAGGTCATCTCTGGTGACGTATGACCTAGCGATATTTTCACGGGTCTCGGCGATGGCTTTCCAGAGGCTGTTGTGCGTGGCCTCGGCGGTATCGACGCGCTTGTTGACGTAGGATAGGCCCCAGACAATGGGGCCTACCACTAGGGTCAGGATGACATTCCATATTATGTCAGCCCCGACAGTCATCAGTACAGCTTTCGCATAACTAGGATGATTGTGTAGGTGTCTCCCGCCGTGGCGTCGAGCGTGGAGAACAAGATGTTCCCTGTCTTCCCCGCCCCACCGTTGTTGTCCAAACCACCGAACTCATTGAAGTCCATGGTTTGCGCAGCATTCTGCGGGAACGTCAGGATGGTGACGTTCGCCGTGGCTTCCCACAGCAAACGAACCTCCAGACCATGGGTCAGCCCGTAGATCTTGTCGATCTGCACACCCACACAGGGCGTTCCTTTGTAGGAAGCCAGCGTAGCGACATCGACCTTCTTGACGTTGGTTTCACCAGTGCCATCAGAGGCATTGGTGAACTTCATCACAAGGACCTTGTCCCCTTGGAAGAGGATCTGTGTGGCGACTGTGTCAGCCATTACAGCCTCCTATCAGGGGTTGATGACGCCGGGCTGCACGTAGCTGACAACCAGATAGCCGGTACCCGTACCGGTGTTGGTCGAAGTAAGCTTGATGCGAACGTCAACGGTGCCGACATTGTACCAGTTACCGATCCGGGTCGCATCAGCACCAGCAGTGGCGGTGATGATGCCAAGGGTGCCACCGGCAACGGCGGAAGCTGCGGTCAGGGCTGTGGCAGAGGCAGTGGTACCAATGCCAACCGTGGAGGCAACGCCACTCCAGATAACGCCCACGTAGAGCTTGATGTCGGTGATGGTGCTACCGGCAGGGAGGACGATGCTTGTCGTGTAGACGCCATCAGCGCCGGGGCCAGCCTGCGTTACGGCCTCCGACTGCATGAGAACGACGTTGCCGGTGTTGGCGACGTCCTGACCAAGGGTTGTGCCGGTCGTGAACTTGATCGGACCGGCCTTGATAGGACCGGAAAAAGTTGAGGTGCCCATGATGATCTCCTGTCTTGGGTTGTCTGCCGTGGGGCAGTCAGGGACTATCTAACGCTACAATAAAAAGGGGGGAGGCACAAGGCCGTCCCCCCTAGTACTCAGGTCTTAACCCTACGCTTACGCGCCCGGCGAACCGTAGATCGCACGGGGGTCAGACCAGCCGAAGCTGTAACGCTCGCGGGCCTTGTAGCGGACGTTGCCAGTCTCAAAGTCGCCTTCCATGGCGGTCTTGAGGGGGCTACGCACGAAGTGCTTCAGGCCGTTGGGGGCGTCGGTCTTGACGAACCAAGCATCGGGGTCCGTCAAGAAGTGGTTGATCGCAAAGCCCTGCGGCATGTAACCACCCGACTTCAACGCATTGATGTCGTTGTCGCTGGTGGAGACGCGCTGCTCAGACTTCAGGATACGCTCGGCGGTGAACTGAAGTGCCGGGGGCAGGATCAGCTTCATGCCGCGAAGAGCGATCTTCAGGCCACGCTCGTCGATGAACGCCGCGATGTCGATCAGGGCCTGCTCCAACGAGGTCTCGTTGAGATCGGCCGCAGTCGCCAGCGTGTTCGACCAGTTGCCGCCACCAGTGGTGGTGTGCGCGTTGCTCACAAGGCAAACACCGTCGCCGCCCAGATAGCTGGACGAGAAAGCGTTGTTCAGAGTGGCAGCGCCCTTCACCTGTTTGGTGTTGGACATCGAACGCGCCAGAGCGCGGGTGTAGCGAGAACTGAGCTTGTCGTAGAGGTTGTCCTCAACGGCTTCCTCAGTGATCGCAAACGCGAGAGCGATGGTCTCGTGCGTATAGCGGGCAGTGAAAGCTTCACCAGCCGTATCGTACGTGATCGCCGCGCCTTCGCCCTTCACAGGGGCCTGACCGAAGCCAGACAGCATGACCTCTTCCTCGAACGCACGGTCCGAAGACTCGGTGTCGAAGATCTCGGTATGCTCGTTGTCGTATCGGTCGTACTCCATACCAAAGAGGGCGTTGAGGCCCGGCTCCAGTTCCTTAAGGAGTTGTGAACGAGTGATTGCCATTGTTCAAACTCCCTTAGATGCCAGCACCAGTACCGTTAGCATTGTAACGGTAGAAGTGGTTGTTGAGGAGGACGACAGCCAGACGACCGGCAGACGCAGCATCCGAATTGGCAGGAGTGTCCTCGAAGCCAAGAATACGGAGGTTGAGCGAGTTGGTCGTGTTAGCCGTCGAGACGGCGAGCTTGCCCGCAGACAGGCCCGAGGTTGTGCTGCCGGTTGTCGCGGTAGCAAAGTCGGCATTGGCATGGACAAGAGCGTCCGCAGCCGCAGCATTGCAGTTGATCAGGAAGACCTGATCAGGGTTGGCAGAGACGATGCCCGTAGCGATGGAGTTCGCGTAGCATGCGGCGGTGCCGGGGTAGAAGGGAGACCAGCGGGGCTTGCCCGTGAGGTCAATGTAGTTACAGCCAAGAAACGCGCCCAGAAGGGGGACCGTACCACCGGAAGCAGAGCCGACGATATCGATCATGCCGTTCGACAGCGGGATAACAGGAGAGCCCTGATAGATCACGCTGGAAGAACCGGCAGTTGCCGCAGTCTGAATGTTGAACACAATGTCACCATTGGTGTTCGCGCCGCTTCCAAGCATACGATACGGGCGAAGCCCGAACGAGGCATTGATATTTGCCATTGCTCAGATCCTTAGTGAAGGGAGTTACTCAGTGGAACGATTGCCACCGAACGTAACCCGGGTTTGACGTTCAGGTTTGATGATAGGCATAGATGGATTACTTTCACGGAGGAGATCGTTGTCTACCGCAGCAAGCTGGTCCGCAGCCTGTCGGCGGTAATATGCGTTCCTCTGGGAAGCCACCTCTAAAGGAAAACGGGCTAGCATTAAGCCCCCCACTGCAATGACGCCAGCATGGACGCCATCTTGGATAGTCGGGGCCACGAAGTCCGGGTGTTCCTCGGCGCGAACAAGTTCAAAGCCTTCGCGAAGGCGGGCGGAAAAGTTCTTCCGGTCATCAAACCCGTTGGTCTCTACGCGAATCCAACGGTGCGTGTACCCCTCAGGAGGGGGTGGTGCGTCCAAAGAGGACGGGGGCTTCCAAGTCTGTACACGAGCAGACTTGGCGCGGGTAGTCTCAGAACGAGGGGTACGGTCCATAGCTGGTTCCTTAACCTGTGATCTTCTGAGCATGCCTTGCATACTCTTCTAAACTAACTCCAAGCCTCTTGGCAATAGAGACCTGAGTTGGGGTGAGTTTTACTTGCCTGCGGCTGTCCGGGCGGGCTCCGGGGCGGGCGGAGGCAACCGGGGAGGAAGACCTAGACCCTTGAAACTTATGGGGAAACTCGGAGCGCATGCGACGATCAATCTCCCCGTAGTAATCGTTGCTTGTCGGGTCGTAACCCTCTGATTCCACAAGCTTTTTATGGATGTGGAAGGCCACCGTAGTCATGGCTTCATCGTTGCCAAACCACGGGTTCTTATCGGCCCAGTCTTGAGCCTTTGGATCGGGGCGGGCTTCGGGCTGGGGTGGAGAAAAATCGGGGACCTCGGACCTAGGCTGCGCGTCTTCCTGCTGGCGGCGAACCTTCTGCACCCGGAGACGCTCGTTTTCCACAGCGAGATTGGCCATCATGCGCTGGGCTTCGATCTGCCCATCGACATCGTTCATGTCGATGGAGTTCTTGAGTTTGTCCTTTGCCAAGGTCTCTTGGATCTTCAGGCGGTTGTCGAACTCCTGAACAAGGGTCTTGTCCAACACGTCCGCACGGCTGCGGTGGCTGTCCATCTCGTTCTTGATGCCCTTGGCGTAGTCGATAGCGGCCTGCTCACGGCGCTCCGCTTCGCGAAGGCGGTAGGTCAGCTTGTCGATGCGCCGCTTGACGCTCTCAGACTGTTCCTCCATGTCGCCTTTAGAGGAGGTTTCCTCTCTCTTCTCAACGACTTGAGCAGACGGTTTGTCCTTTTCTTCAGAGATATCAATCTCTACCTCGACAGAACCTTCAAGTTCTTCAGCCATGGTTTTCTCCTTGGTGCGCGGTATCAGACATGCTTGATGTCGTCAGGATCCGCGATGGTTGCAATGACTTCGTCCTCGTTGATGATGCGAACTTCGCCGCCATCAATGCGGAAACGTGCCCCGGCGTAGCGCCCGATGGTGACCCAATCACCCTTCTTGCACCACGGGCCATTGGGGTACTTGGCCTTGTCGGCGTAAGCATCTGGGCCTACGACAAGGACATACGCCACCACAGTGGCGAGGCTCTGCGCCGCCACGTACTCGTCGGGGACGTATACGCTGCCAATCTTGTTCTTCCCACGGTATGGGAGGATCAAGATGCGCCACCCCGTGGGCTGGGGAAGGCGAGCAAGGACTGTTTCGGGGATCTTTGTGGGGTCCAGAACCCGGTCCTCTGCCCTGACGTAGGCGTCATTCAGGATGGACGGGGTTTCTGGTTCAGGGATCTTTGCCGGGAGGTTGGCAAGGTACTCAGGGAGTATCAAGTTCGTCATTGGCGAGAGCTGCCTGTTTTAGCAGAAGGCGGATTTCGCGCTCAACTTCGGACCAAACTTCATGTTTGCCCCTCAGATGGCGGAAAGCGGCGAAGTCCTGAACCGAGCCTTCTGTGATCGCTTCAGCAACAACTGTTCGCCGCTCACGGACTACCTTAAGCAGTCTGTCAACAAAGTAAAGTTCCGACACAGGTGATCCTTTTAGGAATGAGTTCCCGCCGTGAGTTATCCACGGCGGGAATTTTTACCGAACTACAAATTTCGTGGGGCGCATCTGAAGGCCGAAACCTCGAGTCGTTTGCTCGCCGGACTTCAGACCTTTCACCACGGAAGGGGTGGCTACGTTCTCAGTTTTTTTGAACGGGACGTCGCCTTGGTTCTCGATAGATTCACAGGTGGCTACAGAAGGGGTGCCAGTTTTGCTGCGCATGGTGGTCTCCTTGGGGTCAGGCGGGTTTGGATAGGAACAGGCGTTCGCCGTGGGCTACCGTTCTCTCAACCCAGTCTACCTGTGCCGGAAGGCATATGGCCTTGAGGTCATAGGTGGACTGGATGAATTTCCGTGCTGCACGACCAAGCTCAATTCTAGCTTCTTTGTCGGAAAGAAGCGAGCATACCTCTTCGGACAGGGCTTTGTGGTCGAAGAAATCGACCATGCGGCCGGTGACGTTGTGGGTCACGACCTCGAACAAGGGTTGGGTATTGCTCACCACGACCGCGCATCCGGCGCTCATGGCCTCCATGATGCTCCATGAAAGCACGTAAGGGTACGTGAGATAGACATGGACAGAAGATATTTGGAGGAGAGAAATGAACTTGTCGTAGGGGATGTGGCCCATGAAGTAAACCCTGTCCCAATCATCTGGGTTAATCTTCGGGCGGACCTCATTGATCAGGGCCTCCTTCCAACTGGAGACCCCGTACCTTCTCTTGTCAGGAGGAGACCCATAGCTGGCCCCATCTCCCCCAACTAGAAGGAAACGGGCTTTTGGGCGGCGCTTGAGGAGATCGGGAAGCGCCCGCATGAACGTGTGAAAACCTCGGAATGGTTCCAGATTTCGGTTCACGAAAGTTACGATCTCGTCCCCTTTGCGGAGGGTCTGGGTATCATTGAGGATCAGCTCCACATTGTCATTGGGGACAAGGGCTTGTGTATCGATGCCCTCATGCACCACCGAGATCTTGTGCTTGAACTCGGGCGGATAACGGCTGGCTTGCCAGTGAGTTGGGCTGATGGCCTCATGCGCCAATTCAAGGTTGAATAGGCTGTTCATATTACGAAGACGAAGACGGCACAGGGTGTCTGGGTTCTCCCGCTCCCATGCAAACTCAGGATCGAACTTAGAGTTACAGAAGTGGATAGGGTTATGAAACTCGCAGTGAATGCCCAGCTTGGCTTTCGGCCAAGCCTCAATCAGGAAAAGGCACTCCCCCCATGCCGGGTGAGCGATGATGACATCAGGGTAGAAACCCTCGTCTTTAAGTTTCAGCGCGGCCCTGAAACAGGCTTCCCCACGGATGGTCTTGTCCTCCATGTCGGATATCCATGGGTGGACGCCCGGGGTAACCTCACGGGCCTTCTGGTACTCTACAAGGCGGACACCCTCCCAGTACTCACAGCCCAAGGACCTTGAGAGCAGAGCGACCACATTGTGGCCACGTTGAACAAGGGCTGGAGCTAACGCTTTGAACTGGGACGGGAAACTCTGGTGGACAAAAAGGATATTCATCTCGGGTCTTCTTTCTTTTTCTGGCTACCTTTCCCAATCCTTTCCAAACAAGGAGTACAACTCCTCGACCGTAGGACCACTCTGATACGGCTGCGTCTGAGTCTGCGCAGGGTTCTGATAGGTACCGTAGGCGTCCTGCACCGAGGACGTTGGAGCCTTGTTTCGAGGTTGGGTCGGGTACGACAGGGTAGAGAATGGCGTCTGATCGAAGGTTTGAAAAGCGTAACCACCGAAAGGAACGTAATCGCTGGTAGTTGTAGACATCTTTTTGCGGCGGGCATCCACGTTCCACGCTATGGGCTCCACGGGTCCTCTTGTGGTGGAGGTGGCGGTGTCTGAGGACGTAGCTGTGGCTGTGGGGGTGGGGGTGATGATGGGGGGGATGTAGGGAGAGGTGCCAGTTCCAGTTCCAGTTCCAGTTCCAGTTCCAGTTCCAGTTCCAGTTCCAGTTCCAGTTCCAGTTCCAGTTCCAGTTCCAGTTCCAGTTCCAGTCCCAGT
>Ga0114976_10000532_pt1 | contig 23891 bp, 15 predicted proteins | sample S_130805_EF_Meta_FD_87319 | JGI IMG/M metagenome (GOLD analysis project Ga0114976, IMG submission 87319) | Freshwater microbial communities from Lake Simoncouche, Canada to study carbon cycling - S_130805_EF_MetaG | ecosystem: Environmental > Aquatic > Freshwater > Lake | place: Lake... | reverse complement strand
TCATGGGGGAGCTATGACGGCCACCGCCGACCCCGGCATCGAATTGTTGCAGCAGGCCGCCACCGAGGCGCTGGCGCAACTGCGGGTCGCGCGTGAGGTCGGCAATAAGCATGTGACCAACGACTGCCAGGAGCGGTTGGATCGGATTCTCGACCGGCTGTGCGAACGAGAGAAGGACTCATGAGCCGACACCTCATGGCCCGATTTCGGCACCTCCATGCCGCCGAGCGGCATGGCTTGGACTGGATTCCCGAAGGGGACTACGGCCAAAACGGAAAAATACAATCACACATCGGGTGGTTGGCGCACAGCGAAAATGGCGACGTGATTCATGTCATCCCAGAATACGACCGGAATGGCCCAACAGGAACGCATGAGTACAGAATCTTCGGCGGCGTGCAAAACCTTGACGACGGCGAGTTCCCGATACTTGGCAAAAAGAGTGGTTATTCAGATGTGGAGCAGGCTAAGTCCGATGCGTCAAAGCACTATTACAGTCTGAATCACAGCAACAGGCGTCAGCCTGACTCCGGCGTCGACTATTCCGACCTCAACAAGTTTATGGGGGAGCCATGACCCGCATCCCAGCCCCCATCGAGCTGACCCAGATGATCGCCGACAAGGCCGCCCAGAAGGGCCGCGAGAACCTGCGCGGGCGGGGCTGGAAGTCGTCCGGCGCGCTGCAGCCTTACTCCGACGTCGGGGCGGTCGGTATCACCTCAACCGTCAACTACCTGCTCATCCAGAACAAGGGCTTCTCCCCCTTCGTGATGTGGTGGGTCAAGAACCGGACGTTGCCGCTGGCCTGCAAGCAGGGCGACGGCCCGCATGTTCGGTTCGGTAACCCCAACTCGGTCGGCACCGCCGGATACGTCGATATCCCACACAAGGGCAAGGTGTGGCGGCAGCAGCGGTGGCGGCACCCCGGCCTGCAGCCAAAGAAGTTCATGGAGTCCTCCATCACCCGGGCGATCAAGGATTCGCGCCCTGAAATACGAAAAGCCGTCATGCAATGCCTGCGAGGTGACCAGTGACCGACTACGACCCCTGCGAGGTTCCGGACGGGGCCAAACGCGCTAACGCCCCCTACCCGGGCGCGGGCGGCTCCGGCATGATTGAGACCGTCAAGCGGGCGGTGATGAACGCCCTCCGCGAGGCCCTCACCGGCACAACCCTGAACCACCTGGTTAATGGCACCGAGGTGACCATCAGCATGGAGTATCCGATCGAGAAGGAAAGCTACCCCGGTATCTGGGTGCAGTTCTCGTTCAACGAAATCGTGCAGTCCGGAATCGGCCACGAGCCGCTACTGCGGACAGTTGTCACCCCCGCTTCTGGCAGCACCGCCGAGGTCATCAACTGGGAGCCGATCCGGGAGTTCCAGTTCAAAGGCCGGGTCACGCTGACCATCGTGGCGCTAACCAGCCTGGAACGGGATCGGTTGGCTGACGCCGTCATCACCATGCTGGCGTTTTCTCGGCCCCCCGAGATGGTGCTCACCAAGCCCAGCGAGGACACCAAGCAGTTCCGGCAACTCATCGGCAGCCTAGCCGAAAACCCGTATGTGTCGATCACCATCAACCACGACCAGATTACCCCCGGCGGGCAGGCCATGACCACCGGCGTGCCGTGGGATGAGGAAATCCCAGGCTACGAGGACACCTACTCATTTGACATTCTGGGGCAGACCAACATCGTCTTCAAGCACGACGGGACGTATTCGCTGTCCAACGTCGCCGAAACGCCGGTGATGGTCAGCCGGTACGAGTGGCAGTAACCCTGTGAAGGCTGCCGCCCCCGCCAAGAAACGGTAGAGGGTACGGAAGGGACTGACCAGATATGGCTATCGAGTTCTCGCGTGTTAACTACCAGCCACCAGGCATTTACACCGAGTCGGTGGGTGGGCCGCAGCTCGCCGTCAACTCGACGGTTCCGACTGCCGTCGCAATCTTCGGCACCGCCGTCGGCTACCGCACCTACCGTGAGTCGATTAGGATCGCCGACGACGTCACTGTCAGCGGTGCCCTCGTCCCGGCGGCTAACGAGAGCCTGACCTACACCGGCGTAAAGATCATCGAGACGACTATCGTCGCCCGTTCCGGCAGCAACATCACCAACCTGAAATCCCCCGGCGCAAGCATCGGCGGCACCACCCCGACCGCCAACGACTATATCCAGCTTTACGGCCAGACCAAAACCTCCGAGAACGGCATCTATCAGTGGGTCGGGGCGGCCTTGCCGCTGGTGCCCATTTTCAACCCCTTCGTTGTCGTCAACCCGACCACCGGATTTGTGTACTCCGAAGGCATCGACTACACCATCTTCCGCAAAACGGCGGCGGGCACGACCGACCTCAACGCCGTCGCCAAGCGCGACGACGTGTACACCATCAAGCGCGTCAAGGGCACCGCATCGGGTGCGGCGCGGGCCTCACTCATCAATGAGCAAGACCTGGTTCAGGTTTCCTACCGTTACGTCAACCCGGCCTACTTCGACGTCTACGCCCTCTACGACTACGACGACGTGCGTGATCGCTACGGCGAACCGTTCAACGCCGACGGCACCATCCAGTCCGAACTGACCCTGGCCGCCAAGTTTGCGTTCCTCAATGGTGCAAACACCGTCATAACCTGCGCGGTGGACACCGAGGGCGTGTATCCGGTCGGGTCAACCACCGTCGGTGGTTCCAGCAACGCCGGGCAGGCCAAGAGCCTCGCCCAGAACTACCAGGATGCGTTGGATAAGTTTGACGACGATTCGCAGGTTGCAATCGTGGTGTGCGCCAGCGGCAACGGCGACTATCACGACATGGTGAAGACACACGTCAAAACCCAATCTCAGCGCAAGTTTGAGCGCCGCGCCATTCTGGGCCTGGACGGCGACAAAAACGTGATCAGCAAGGCGACACGAATCGCCGCCGCGCAGACCCTCAAGAGCAGCCGGGTTGCCCTCGTCAGCCCCTCGCTGTTCAGGCATTACGCCGTCGAGGTGAGCGCACGAGTGACGCTGGGCAGCCAGTTCGTGGCGGCGGCTTTGGCCGGGAAGTCGGTGTCACAAATCGCGGCAATGCCGTTGACCCGGAAAACCATTTCCGGCTTCGACGGCGACAAGTGCGGCCCGGTGTACACCGTTGACGATCCAGGTCGTGACGCGCAGAAGACCGAGGAAAGTTCCAAGGGCCTGCTGGTCGTCGAGAAGACCCGCAACAACCAGATTCAGGTGCGGCACGGCGTCACCACCGACCCGACCGACATTTTGACCAAGGAATGGTCAATCATCGGCCAGGAAGACGTCATGGTGTACCGGGTGCGCGACTTCCTGGAAGCCGACGGCCTGATCGGGATGCCGATCTACGACACGACCCTGCTGCAGGTAAAAGCCTCCGCCGAGTCGGCCCTGGTGTCGCTGGTGCGCGACGAAATCATCGTCGGCTTCCAGAACCTCAAGATTCGGCAACTCGCCACCATGCCGGATGTGGTCGAGGTGCGCTACGAGTGGAAGCCCGCCTACCCGCTGAACTACATCGTCGTGAAGTACAGCGTCGAGGTCATGACCGGCGACATAGTGATCAGCGAAGGCACCGCGTAGTCGTATGGCCAAAGTTCAAGAACAGCTATTCAAGGAGGTGACCACCGGTGGAGAGTAAAACTCGCATAGGTGGGTCAGGATTTACCACCATGACCTTCCGGGGCACCCGGCTGGCCTACATGCAGACCCTGCAGGACACCCCACCGCAGCCGGTGGCCGGTGCGCAGGTCGTGCAGGCTATCGACGAGGCTGTGCCGCAGGAAATCGTCACCGCCATGGCGGTCGGCGCGGGCACCCTCCGGATGACCTTCTACGAGTTGTGGAATGAGCCGGTCTGGTCGAAGCTGCCAGGCCTGGAAGGCACCAACACCCTGCTTGAGGTGTTGACCAAGCAGATGGGTCTCGGCGAGGTGCGCTGCACCAAGCTGATCAAGTCGCCGTCCGGCATCTACCGGGTGCGCAACTACCACGGCTGTGTGCTCACCGATATCGACGAGGGCGAGCAGATCAACATCGGAAGCATGACGTTACCCAAGACGATAACGATGCAATATATCAAGACCACGATCGTCTGACCGGGGGTTTTCTATGTCGATGCCCATTCAGCGCCAAAGCGAGTCGTTCGGCTATTTCGATCACGGCCCGCGCTTCGAGCGTGACCGCACCTCTACCGACCTGCCCAGGGGTTTGGCCGGTCTGATCAACGGCATGGGGCCGCGCATCCAGGCCGGGATGCTGGACACCCGCACGGCGGTCAACACCCACGGTATGGACCCCGAGAGCCACGCCTATCACACCGAACTGCCTTATGGCCCCGGCCCAGGTAGGATATACAACCCCGACTTCCGCGAGTACGAGCCGTCCGACGAGGATGAGCGTCGCCAGGAGGCCGTCGGCGAGGACGACGACTCGGGCTACAACTGGGGGCCGGAACCCCGCCGTGCGAGCCGCCACCCTTTTGACCGTACCGCCGGGGCATGGCAAGACTTGATCGACAAGGACGGCCACAGCCCCTTTGAAGGCGATGACCCAGAAGATTTCTTTACCAATTGGTTGGCGCGTGGCCGCGAAGAAGAACAGCACCGCCCGCATGAGGCCGGTCGTTTCAAGGATTGGCTTCGTGACGGCCACACCCCAGACCACGAGACCCCGTGGGAAGAAACCGACGAAGGCTGGCATCACCCGCCAACCGGCCAAAAAATTGTGCCCTCCGACAGCACCCCCGGCCATTGGCAGTTGATTGCCCCCAGCGTAGGCGATCGCGGCCTGGTCAAGTTGCACGATCCGCATCCCGACCCGCACGCGATCATGGACTGGCAGAACTACGCGATGGGCGGCCCGCCGCCGGAGGGTCACCAACCGAAGTTCCGCGATCACATTTTTCCGCCAAATCCAATCCCGTCCCGTCAGTCGGCGCGACGGCTGGAAGGCCGTCGGGTGGCGCTCGCCCCACAAGACCCCGCAATGGCCCCTCAGATGCCCGCAGGCGGAGGTTTCCTGCCCGCCCACCGGGTAGGCCTGCCGTGGCGCGACACCATCATTCCAGGCACCGTCATCTCCCTTGACGGCGACAAGCTCGGCGTCCGATGGGACGACGGCCAGTACACCAGTGAACACCCCCATGAGGTTCGCCTCCTGTAAGTGAAGGAAACAGCAAGTGGTTAACATCAGTGAAGACCTCGCAGTAGACGAGATTCCGGTCGATCCTTCGATTGACCCGGATATTGTGCCGCCCACGCCCCCTACCGCCAACCGCCGGTTGGTCGGCGAACCCATTGAGGCCGAAGACGAGCCGGATGAGCCGCCGCCGACCACCGAGTTGACCGACCAGGAACGTCGCGACTTTGCCAGCCTCATCACCTGCGGTCGGCGTTCCAAAACCATCACCGTGATGGGGCATCCGCTGGTCATCCAGACCCTTAACACCGCCGACGAGATGCGGATCGGGTTATTCACCAAGCCCTACCTGGATTCCCAGTTAGGGTTCCAGCGCGCCTATCAGGTGGCGGTCTGTGCCGCCGGTATCCGCGAGGTGCAGGGCAAGCCGCTGTTCTCGTCGCTGCGGGAGACCACCAGCGACGACGAAATCTTTGACCGCAGCGTGGCGGCGGTGCAGGAGTTTTATCCGATCGTGATCACCCAGGTGTATCAGGCGATCATGGACTTGGAGCGTGAGTTCGCGGAATTGGCGATCAAGCTGGGAAAACTTTCCGGCTAGACGATCAGACCGAATCAGAGATTCGTCTAGCCTTCTACCAGGGACTTTTCAGCCAGCCGTCGCTGAACAGTTTTCAGCGGTGGGCGCTGCGCTATGCGATCAACATGAATCGGCGCATCCAGGTGCAGGACACCGAGGACATGCTGCAGCGCCAGACCTGGTATCTGCAGCCGGAGCGCTACCAGGACTTGTTCCTGGCCGGGCACTTCGACACCGAGCCTCTAACCATCGCCGGGAGGGACGTAGAAGAAGTAGTAGACGACGTCGATGAACTGGATGCTTATTTCGAGCAACTGGATCAAAAACGGTCGATGAGCGGCGCAGTGATGTTCGAGGCGTTAGCCGGAGCGGATGAGGGGGGATGGGTATGACGACACCCGGCTCCGATTCTTTTGACTACACCGACGACTCGGTTATCGCGCGGGTCTCATTCGATATCCCGCCCTCCACCCTTACCGATATCAGCCAGATCACCTCGGCAATGGGGGCGATGCGCACCGAGTTGGAGTCGATCGCCCGCGCGCAGTCGGATTGGCTGGATTATCTGTCGCAGGTGCCGCAGATCGCGGAGCGCGCCAACCAGGCCTACAGAGAATCCATCACCCAAATGGAGCGCATGGCCTACATCCAAAACGAGATAGGTTCCGGTGCCCCGGTGGGTGGCGGGATCGGTGGCGATGCCGCTGCCGGTGGTGCTGTCGCCGGTGGTGGAGGTTCCGGTGCTGGCGGCGGCGCAGCGGCCTACTCGACGGTGGCACCGTCGGGCTACGTCAACCCCTTCAAGGGCATGACCGAGGGCACCGGGACGGCACCGTCGATCAGTGCAATCACCGAGCAAATCAACGAGGCCACCCAAGGTGACCCCCGACTGGCCGCAAACATGATGGCTGCCCGGGGTATCGCGGTCAATCCGGCGCTGCTCGGCATGGCGGGTGCCGCCGCGACAGGCGCGATAATGGGCGGCGGAGGTAGCGGCGGTACCGCCACGCAGCCCGGCGGCGGAAGCAGGATGGGCAACATCGCGGCGGCTGCCGGAACAGTGGCCAGCGCGGCGGCGAATACTAATCTTGGGGCGGCTGCCGGAACTTTTGCCAGCCAAATGGCCAGCATGGTCGGCAACGAAATCCGCAACGGCATGGGCGGCACCAAGATTGGCAATCTGCTGGGAATGGGCAACGGCGCGGGCGGCAGTCCTCCTGGTAGCGGCCCTCCCGGTGGAGGCCCTCCCGGCACCGGCGGTTCGGGTAAAAAGGGTATGCCGCTACCAATCAAGGTGGGCGGCGCACTGGCGGCGGGCGCGTATGCGTTGAACCAGGCGCAGAACATCGGCGAGCGCATCACCCAGTTCCAGCAACTCGGCTCGGAGGAAGGCGGCGACTACGCGACGGGTATGAAAAACGAGTTGACCGCCCGCGTGCAGGCGCTCGACCCGTTCATCAACACCGAGCAGTCGCGGGAGGCAATCCAGAAGCCGATGAGTGAGGGCTTCAAGGGCGAGGGGCGCAGCGAGTTGCGCGAACTGCTGACCACCAACTTCAAGGAGTTGGGAATCTCGATGGGCGACTCCATGACGATCGCCATGTCCAACCTGCGCGAAACCAGCGGCACCGACGCCGACGTCAAGAAGGTGCGCAGCCAGGAGGAAGCCACCCTCAACACAATGAAGGAGTTCGCCGCCGACGGCGGCGCGTCCCTGTCTCAGCGGGTCGCCCAACAGGTCGAGAGCAGCATCAACCTAAACAAAATGGGGTTCAGTCAGGAAAGCATCGACAGGTCTAGTATCGCCCTGCAAGAGGGGTATGGCGATTCGGTCGCGTTGCGTGGCAAACGTATCGGCGAGGTTCAGGGCCAAGTCATGAACAGCCAGACTCTCATGGCCACGGTCGGTCTGCGGAATGGGGTCAGCGGCATCCTGCCGGAAGCGATGGGAAAGGCGTTAGAAGAAAAAGGACTCGACCCCGACGAAATCATGGAAAAGGCGGCAGCGGAAATCGCCAGATACGCTTCCAGCCAGCCAATCCGGCTTAACCGAATCGCCGTCTTCATGAGGCTGATGGGTGAGCAGGGCGTCACACTGGACTTCGACGAGGCAGAGGCTCTCTACGACAAGGTGACCGGCGGCAAGGACGGCAAACAGCCGATGCCCACCCAGGTCGCCAACAACGCCGTCGCCCGCAAGGGGCAGAAAAATCAGCAAACCAACTGGAACCCGATCAGTTACCTCAAGGGCATCCTTACCGCCAAGCCGGAGGACATTCCGGGCGAGATTATGGGCAACCATGCGGCGTCGCAGAACGCCGAGAACAGTGCCAACAACTTCGTCGCCGCCGGTCGTGGGCCGGAAAACTTCGCCCCGGCGGGGCGCAAAGGGCAGTCGTTGCCGCAGACCCCCAGCCAAGTTCCCCCAGTGATGACCCAGGGTCAAGTCAGCGGCAACGTCACCATCACCATCGACAAAAACGGAAACGCCACCGCCCCGGCGGTCATCCAACTCACCGGCACCCAGCGGGCGGTCAACGCCGGTGCCGGTGGCGCGCAACTGAACAACCTTCAGCCCGGTGAAAGTCCTGCCGCCAACACCTTCCCAGGGGGTCGCTAATGGCAAAAGGACGCAATGAGTTTCCGCAGGTTGCGCCTCCCGCCAATCTGACCGACGGCGAGCGCGGCATTGCCAGCTTGTACCACCCCGATGTGGGCACCCTGCGGTTCCGCTCCAACCCGAAAGAGTTCAACTGGTCGTACACCCTCAACAAACGGGTCGACCAGACCTATGGCGGGCGGGTCATTCAACTGCTAGGCACCCGGATCGACGACTTCTCGTTTACCGCCGACAGCGGATCGGTCGGCAAGGACGGCGGCTGGCCCTACATGTATCGGGTGGCGACGTTCATGCGCAACGTGATGGTGCAGCAACGCAAGGGCGTCCCGGCGACCTTCGAATACACCACCCGGGGGTGGAAGTTCAACGCCTACATCGTGTCGATCCCGTTCGCCGACGCCGTCGAGGAAGTGCTGCGCGAGTTCACCGTGTCGATGAAAGTGCAGGAAGACGTCTCGGGGGTGATGAGTCAGAACACGCTGCAGGCCGAACTGAACCGGCTGCAGGACGGGATGGGATTCCACCGCTCCAAGTACAACGATCCGCTGCTCGATCCCAGCCAATCCGGTCTGGTGCCCGACGCCGAGCAGGCCCGCTACGGCATCGGTCGGGCCGTCGACTTCGCGCAAGGTTTCGCCAATGAGCTGCTGAACCCGAACTACATCCCCAGCGCGACGCAGAACGGGGCGACCCTGCTCGACAGGCTGCTCGGGCCGAACACCACCAACACGGGAGGCAACTAAACCATGGCCGACTATGTCAGCAACTGCCCCATCTCCGGGCCACGCAAGATGGACTGGAAGATGACCTGGGATTTGGGCGGCATCGGGTGGAGTTACGAGTGGGGCATGTTCTACAACGTGTCCAGCACCGAGGATTCAACGCCGATGCGCAGGCCGGTTCCGCCGAGTGGTGGGGGTTAATCGCATGTCGAAGTTGATTGTCAGAGGCCACAACGGGGCCGATTTCAAACTGAACGTCACCCAGTTTCGCTCATCCCTGTCGGCATCCATTAACACGGTGCAGACCCGCAAAATGTCGCACCATTTTCCGATCCGCGCGGGCCAGCCGGATATTCAGTTTACGGTGCAGTTCTCGTCGATCGAGGCGCACCAAAATTTCCGCGACTTCGTGCGTGATCACCAGCGCAACACCCAGACCGCCAACTACGCGCCCGGCTCGACGCCGCTGTCGCGGGGCGCGGTGACACTGATGTGGCCGGAACGCAACATCATCAATTGGACGGGCTACATCGTCAACATGCCGGTGCGGGAGGCTCGATTCGACTACGCCCCCAAGGTCACCTTCGGTGTCGCCCTGATGGATTCACTGCTCAGCCAATCCACCACCGGCGCAAGTCTGGGCGGCGACTTCGCGACGATCTATGGGGTGCAAATCCCAGACTATGTTCCGTTCGACCCACTGGCCGACCTGATCCCGCCGACCCCACCGGCCTCCCAGCAACCTAACCCCGCCCAGAAGGCGCAGGGACTCATCGGCGGCATTTTCAATTCGATCGGCAACTTCCTCAACTCATGACTATGCCCGCCGATCCCACCGCACCCGACTCGTCGACCACGACGCAGGAGGGCGACAGCAATGCCCTCAGAATCAACCCCATCGACCCGCCCGCCCCGAAAACCTTGGTGTACTCCCCCGAGATACAAATCCTCATCGCGCGCGGCAACAAGCAGTACGACGTCACCAACGACGTGGTGGCCTTCTCGATTCGGCGGGTGGAGAACGGGGTGTCGTCGGCGGTGTTCCGGCTGTCCAACAAGGCGGTGCCGGGCAACCCGAAGAAGATGCGGTACAACCAGTTGTTTGAGCGCATGGATCGGGTGTTCATTAAACTCAAGCGGGTCGAATGGGTGCCGGTGTTCTCCGGCTACCTCGACAGCGTGCCGCACGTCCAACTCTACCCAGGAACCGTTAATTTTCGGGCTTCCTGCACGTTAAAGCGCCTTTTGCACACCTGGTGGGACCCAGGTCTTCCGGCGGCGTCGAACATTTTTGACCAAGCCGGGACGTCGGCGCGGGAGTTGGAGAACGGCGAGCAGCAGTTGGATTCCGGTCTCGGATCGCTACTGCGGCGGTTGCTGGTGGAGGTCGGCGGATGGAACCCGCAGAACATTCACATTCAGCGATTTCCGATCGGCTACTACGACTTCATGGTGGCCGAGTTGAACAAACTCGGGCAATCCACCGAGATAGCGGCGGAGAACTTCAGGGAGTTGCTGCTCGGTGAGGGCGACACCAGCCTCGGTGTCGGCAAGTCCGCCGGACGTCAAGTCGGGGTCACGATGGGTGGCTACGGGATCGGCGTCCAGGAACGGATGCTGGAAGTGATCCGGGCGGTCGACGAGATGGGCATGGGGCCGGACACCTCCACCATGGCCGCCGCGCAAGGATTGGGTACCGCCGCCGGGCAGAGCAGCGACCAACGCGACCAGCAGGCCTGGAAATTGCAGCAGGAACTCGGCAAAAACTGGGCAGATGCCGCCAAGCAGACCGACGCCGCGATTCACTGCTTCATGACCATCGCGGTCGAGTCCGGCCCGGCTTTCGTCATGTACGCCAACGCGGCGGTGCCGGAATCGCTGGGCTATCCGCACGAGGCGCTGTCCACCGACGGCACCTCGGTGGGGTTGTATCAGCAGCAGAATTACAGCGAGTGGGGCAGCGTCTCGCAGCGCATGAACGTCAAGGCTTCCACCCAGATGTTCCTGCAGCACTTGCAGCGACTCGGCTGGCAAAATATGAATCGGGGCGTGGCCTGCCAGCAGGTGCAGCGCTCAGCTTTCCCTCAGCGGTACGCCGGATACGAGACCTGGGCGATCGAGACGGTGCGCGCGTTGCGGGCCGGGACGGGCACCGCGCAGGGCGCGGGTGGGGCCAACACCGTCACCGCAACCAGCGCGATCCCCGGCCTGAACATCGGGGCGACCCCCGTCGGCTCCATCGTCACACAGATCACCGCCGGGCCGCTCTCCGGCGGCGCACTGCCGTCGGTGCCGACCACTAATGGCACCCCCGGCACAACCGCCATGGCGGCGGCGGTAGGCGCGCCCGCCCACGACACCGGCGGTGCCCTGTCATGTGCCCGCTCGATGATCGGCAGACCCTATGTGTGGGGCGCTAAAGGCCCTAACACCTTTGACTGCTCGGGGTTGACGCAATTCGCCTACCGGTCAATCGGCCTAGAAATTGGCACAAACACCACCGCACAGAAGGGCACCGGCCAGTCGATTCCGTTCGCAAACATGGTGCCCGGAGACCTGATTTTCCCGGCGGAATACGACCACGTCGTCATGTATGCGGGCGGCAACATGATGATTGACGCGCCCAGCCCCGGTCAGACCGTGCAGTTGAGGCCCATCAACTTCAACATCCTGAACGCGGCCTGCCGTCGCATCCCCGGCGCGGAATATGGTGGCAGTCCGTTCGCCCCCTTCGACCTCGACAAAGCCATATCAGCCAATAATGCCAGCGCCGGGACGTCCACCAACGGGGTCGGCGGCACCACCGGGATCGGACATTCAGAGCCGATCGCCCGCAACCTGTTCACCTACCAATTCCAAGGCGGACAATTCACCAGCGCCATTTCGGCGTCATTCGGCGGGACGCCGGAGGATTCCGAGAAGGCATTCATCAACGACGAGGCTTTGATGAGTACCGTCGTCACCTTTGCCGAGGCGGGTCTGCGGAACTTCCAGTCCGCCCCGAATGGGGATTTCATCGCCTATTACCCGGACTATTTTGGTTTGGACGGCAAGGGCGCGCAATGGAATCTGGAAGACATTGAAATGATCAACGTCCAGATTGATTTGAATGACGACGCCATGGCGACCCACGTCTATGTAGCTGGTTCGGCCTTGCCGACCGGCGGTGGTGGCGGCACGCTGGGTTGGCTGCAAAGCAAAGGTGTGGCCACCGTGGAGAACGATTTCCTATTCAAGCGGATGACGTTGGCCGCGCCGTCCCCGCCCGGCGAGCGACTCCTGACCGGCAAGCAGGTCATGGAACGGTTCGGCGCGCGGCCCCTGGTGAAATCCATGTCCTCGGTCAGGCAGGGGCCGATGGAGTTCCTGCTGGCCGCCCAAACCTTCATGACGAAATGGGCCGAGCAGTACGCCACCCAGATTGAGACAACATTCATGCCAGAAGTTTTCCCCGGGATGCGTGTCAACCTCGTCGATCACAATTTGCAGGTTTATGTTTCTGAGGTGACCCATTCCGGCGACTTTGAAAGCGGATTCACGACCACCATGACCATCATGGCACCGTCCAACCCGAGCCTGCGGAAAATGGCGACCAGCATCTACAACGCGACCGCCGAAGAATTGTCGTCGGGCCTGCAGTTGTTCCGTAATGCGGCGGAGGTGGCGAGCTAATGGTAGACACCGCGCGTTATAAAAACACCGACCGCGACATTCAGCCGGTCGCAATCACCACCGTCGACCCGGCGACCCGCACCGCCACCGGCATCAGCCGGTCGCGCACTACCATCCGCATCAACTGCGCGTATGCGACCGGCGACACGATCACCGTCCCGGCGGTCGGCGAGCAATGGTTCTGTGAACGCTTCGACGGTGAGTGGCGGCTCTACGGGCGCATCCCGTTCAACGACGCCACCCTCAACATCGAGCCGGAGGAAGGGCAGGTGTCGGTCGGTTCGGCGTCCGGCCCGCTGGAACTCAACGGCACCGAGGTGCGGGCGAACGCGCCGGTGTTCCGCCTCAACGACGCCTATTTTCGCGACACCGGGGAAACCCTAGAACGCTCAATCGACAAGATCAACTGGGAGCCGATCGCGGCCCAGGCGGCGGGCATCCTGCAGATCGTTTCAAATGCAATCGCCGGTCAGCCGCCGAGTGGCCCAGAGATTCAGTTATTGCTGGACGCCCTTAACGAAGCCGACCTCAACGCCGTCGAGGCCCTGAGTGACTTCCTGGCGGGTTGGAACACCGACGGCACCCGTTCCCTGCTGAGCCAGCTCACGAAGGCCCTGACGGGCAACTGGGGCGGTCTAAACGACATTGCTACCTGGGCCGCCAGCCTGACGTCGCTGTGGGACAGCCTGTGTGCCAACAACCCGTTCCTGAACAGCCTCAAGACCATGGGCACCGGCAGCACCCCGGCGGCCCAGATTGTCAGCGGACTGCAGTCGTTCCTCAACGACCTGTACAAGCTGCTGGTCTGCGATTTCAGCGGCAACGCCACCCCACAGAACTTCAAGGATTTACTGACCGGCCTGCAGGCGGTGCTCAGCAACAACTGGCTCGTTAAGGGCCTGGGCGATCTGGCCAACAACCCGACCGGGGGCCTACTGGCCAACGTCTTCGCCGGTATGGAGAACCTGAAAAACAACTTCTTCATTGAAGGCCTGGCCGCGATTTCCTCCGACTACCAGGCGGGAGTGAGCAACCGGCTAACCGCCGCCGTCAAGGGTTTGGAGGAACTGTTCCAAAACATCTTCAGTGCCCTGTTCTGCGACGTCACCGGCACTCTCACGGTGGCCCAGGTCAAGACCCGGCTGAATAACTTCTTCGACACCCTCAAACCGGCCAACAATCCTCTGATTCAGGCCCTGAAAACCTACGCCGAGGCCCAGGGCAACACCCTCAACAGCACCTTGGAGAAAGTCGTCAAGGGGTTCAGTTCCTTTGCCACCACGATCCTTGATGCGGTGTTCTGTACCGGCAACACCGCGATCAACCTTTCCAGCGTGTCGTCTGCAGTCACCAGCATTTTCGCGGCGATCCGCAACAGCGCGCTGGTCACCGGGCTGGTGGCGCTGTTTGAGGCGACCGGCGACGCCACCCTCGGTGTCCTAGAAAAGGCGGTGCGGGGTCTTTTCTCCTTCTACGACCAGATCACCGCCGCGTTGTCGTCGCTGTTTCCGACGTCCGCACCGCTGGCCATTGTGTCGGCGATCCAGTCGATGATTTCGGCAATCACCAATAACCCCTACATCAAGATGTTCAGGTCGGTGGCCACCACCACCTCCACCAACCTGATTCAGCAAATCCTGTCCGGTGTCACCGGGGTGCTCGACTGGTTCATCGCAATCTTCAAGAAACTGTTCCCGTTCATCGACTGGGACAAGCTCAGGACGTTGGACTTCGCCGGTCTGATGAATGACATGGTGACGTTCAATATCAACAACCTCAGCCAGGTCGGCTCCTGGGTCACCGACGGCATCGTGAACCCGATCAAAAATGCGATCACCGGCGGAATCGACGCTACACTCGGCGGCAGCCTGAAGGCCATTAACGAGTTCTTCGGCAACATCAATGGCGGTTTCTTGGCCAAGATCGTCGATGCCATGACCGGCAATTCGCTGGGATTCGCCAACGGCCCGCTGGGAACCTTGGCCAATTTGTTCAATGGCGTCAGCCTGACCGGCGGCAAGTCGCTGCTCACCCAGTTGGGTGATCGGATCAATGACTTCGGCGACACCCTCGGCATCAACTCGATCGTGGCCTCGATCACCGGAGCCAACGTCGGCGACCTCACCAACAGCTTCTACCTCGAAATCAAAGGCTCCCCGACCGGCGGCAACTACACCCTGTCCTACGGCAGCAATACCACCGGCAGCATCGCCTATAACGCCAACGCCGCCACCATCCAGACCGCGCTGGCCCTACTGACCGGGATCGGCGCGGTTACTGTCACGCCGGTCACCAGCTCCACCAGCACCAAGTTCAGCGTCGCGATCCCCAACACGACCTCCTACCTGACGTTGGGGGCTTTCACGCTCTCCGGCGGCACCGCACCGTCAATCACGGTCACCCAAAAGTTCCGGGGCGCACTGAACGCCCTGTCGTCGTTCTTCACCAATTTCAATGTGTTTGACGGGGTCAACACTCTCCTTCAGCAGGTGTTGCAGCAGGCGGGTAGCAACATCATCCCGCTGGTGTCGGCGCTCACCGGGCTGAGTGAAGCCAAACTGACCGAGTTGTTTGGGACGTCGCCGATCGCCGCCGTCACAAAAATCTTCGACAATCTCCGGTCGCTGTTCACGGTCACCCCGTCGGGCGGCACCGCGACAATGACTCTACTGCCCGCTGGCGGCACCTTCGGCCCTACCGAAATCATTGCGGCAGCCAACGCCTTCATCAGCAACTTGCTCTCCAAAGCCACCGCTGGAATCATCCCCGCCGCCGTGATCGACAACCTGAGCATCAGCAAAATCCTGGTCGGCGCTGATTCTTTGGTAAAGGTGCTGACCGGAAGTGCCACGGCCAACATTGAAACCGCAATAACAGAGTTGAATTACTTCTTCACCAACATGCGCAAGTTTCTCGGCATCGGCACCGGCACCGGGCTGACCAGTTTTCTGCTGGCCCCGGGAAGTTTCTCGGTGCCGACGGCGATCAACAACTTCATCACCGAAATCATCAGTCAGGCCACCGCCACCTTCAGTCCGGCCCGCATCACCGGCTTGATCACCGGGCTGACTGGGTCAGGTACCGCCGCAGCCGCAGATATCGCCAAGTTCTTCGACAACCTACGCACCACCCTCGGCCTGAGCAGCACGCTGCTGCTGCCCGCCGGGGGCACCTTCGACGCGACCGCGCAGGGAGTCGCCAAAAGAGCAATGCACGACGTCGTCAAGACCATCAACGACGGCTTAGCCGACACCCTGAAATGGGCCAAGCAGGATGTGGTCAACCTTAAAGCGACCTTCGACTCGGTTGGCCAGGCTCTACTTGGCGGCACCGCCAGCTACCTCAATTTAGACGCGGTCAAAACCTTCTTTTCCACCCTGAACGGGCAGACCGGCGGCGATTTCCTAGCCAAGGTGTTGAAATACTTCACCGACCAGATTCTCGGCGCGGGCAACACCGCGATCACCACACTGACCAACTTCTTCTCCGGTTTTAACACCACCGGCAGCAGCGTCACTGGTTCACTGGCCAACCAGCTCGCGGTCAAGATCGGCGGCTCGGGAGCCACCAACCTGGCGTCGCTGGAAAACTTCTTCGGCAACGTGCGCAAGTTCCTCGGCCTGGATGCCCTCACCTCCGCCGGGATCAGCCTGTTCGGTGGGACACTCACCGACGCCAACCTGCTGACTTTCGTCAACACCTTCATCGACAACGTGTTGACCAAAACCGGCAGCAACCTCATCAAGGTGCTGACCGGCCAGACCATCACCGACACCATCGGCACCGGCCTGAGTACGCTGCAGACCTTCTTCAACAACCTGCGGAGCCTGTTCGGCTCGGTCAACTTCCTGCTGCCGTCCGGTACGGGCGTGGGCGGCTTTAACGTGGCCGCGAACCTGCAGTCGATTGCCAACAACTTCATTAACAACGTGCTGTCGGTGGCAACCTCCGGCACTATCCCCGCCGCCGTCATGTCCAGCCTGGGCGTCGACAAGATCACCGGCCTAGTCAAGGCATTGACCGGACAGGAAACCGCTGTCACTGCCGACGCGATCACCAAGTTCTTCTCCGGCTTTACCACCGGGGCGGGGGCCTTCGACCCAGCCACCGGAGACAACAGCCTCGTCAATCAATTGTCGAAGTCGATTACCGGCAAGGTTTCTGGTGCCACTCTCTCCGATATCACTAACTTCCTGGGGATCGGCACCAACAACCTGGCGGCCTTCACCGGCAGCAACTCGCTAGTCTATCAGATCGCCCAGAAAATCGGCGGCAGCGCTGCCACCAGCCTAGCCTCGCTTGGCGACTTCTTCACTAACGTCCGCAAGTTCTTCGGATTAGACCTAGCCGGGGCACCCAACTTTTTCGCCACAACCGGATTCAATTTGGCGACCGCCGTCGAGCATTTCATCACCAATGTTTTGAAGTCGACCGGCGTGACCACCACCCTGGTTACCCTCGCCTCGGGCGCAAATCAAATCGCCGACGGCCTCATCCCTAACCTTGATATCGGGAAAATTACGGCGGGCGCGAACAGCCTTGTCAAGGCGCTAACGGGGGCGTCGTCCACCGGCACAACCGCGCAAGCTGAACTCGACCGCTTCTTCACCAACTTCCGGGCATTGTTTGGCGGCACAAACTGGCTACTACAGGCCGCTGGGACGGGCGGCACCGCATTCAACGTCGCCAACGTCGCCAACGCCTTCATCACAAACACACTCTCGCAGGCGACCACCGCAATCACTAACCTCATCCCAGCGCACGCCTTCGCCAACTTTGACGTCTCCAAGATCAATAATCTGGTTAAGGCCCTCACCGGGCAAGATATCACTGGGACGTTGTCCGCCGAACTGACGGCAATTAAAAACTTCTTCGGCGGCTTCACCGGCTTCGACGGCACCGCCAACACCCTCGTCCAGCAGATCACCAAAGCCTTCACCGGGAAAACTGCGGGGGTGCTCGACGATATCTCCAAGTTCCTCGGGATCGGCACCGCCAACGGCGGACTGCTGGACTTCTCCGGCGCGAACACCGCCACCCTGGTCAACCAGATTGTCGGCAAGATCACCGGAACCGGCACCACCCTGGCCAACCTGGAAACTTTCGCCACCAACCTCAAGACTTTCCTGGGCGGCACCAACTTCCTGGCTGCCACCTCCGCTTTCACCGCCGGGCTACCAAACCTGCTCAACACCTTCGCCAAGACTTTCATCGGCGGTAACACCGCCAAGCTGCTCAATAGTCACCTGGTTGGGATTGTCGGAACTCCCAACGGCGGCTCCTTTCGGCTGGCCTACGGCGACCAGATCACCGCCGCAATCACCTGGAACGCCACCCCCGCCACGCTTGCTTCCTCGGTTCAGTCGGCCCTCATCGCGCTGACTAACATCGGCACCGGTGGGGCGACAGCGACGGTCAACACCACCGCCACTACCGGTTCGATCGTCGGGATTGACGTGCGGATCGACAACCTAATCGCGCCGCTGACCCTGTCCTCTAACAGCCTTACAGTCGCCAGCGGTGCGCTGCCGGTCGTCTCGGTGGCCCAGCAGACCGACCCGACCTTCATTCCCGTCCTGGACGTCACCAAAATCGGCAACCTAATAAAGCTAGTGACGGGACTGGACACCAACACCGCCGCAACCCTGCAGAATTTCTTCTCCGGCCTGAACGGAACCGTTACGACTGCCACCAGCCTAGTGGGCAAGATCGTCAGCAACATCACCGGAGGAACCGGGTTCAACCTCGTCGACCTCAAGGCCTTCTCCGACAACCTGGTTAACTTCTTGGGCTTCAATCCGTTCGACACAAGCAGTGTGATCACCGCTTTTAACGCCTTCATTGCCAAGATCAACGCAACCGCCGTCACCACCCTGCTCAATCCTGGGAAAATCCTAGGTGCCCTCGGTGGGGCTACCACCCTTCTCACCGATCTGTCTAATCGCCCGGTTCTGACCGAACTACGAACCTGGCTGACGACCACCAACGCGGCGGCGACCGAAGATATCCAGAAGTTCTTCACCAACCTGCGAGCGGTCACCGGTTTGGGTGCCACCAGCCTCACCGGCTCCATTCTTTCCGGCACCGCCCTGGGCGACGCCCAGAAACTTCTCCACGGCGTCATCAGTACCGCCAACAGTCAATTGACCGCCGCGACCGGACAGTTGGCCACCCAAATCGTGGCCGACAGCAAGGCCACCATCGACACCCTGGTTAAAGCCCTCACGGGTAGCACCGCCAGCTTCACCGACCTGACCGCCGTCACCACCTTCGCCACCCAACTGCGCACCTTCCTTGGCTTCAACCCGTTCACCGCCGACCTGCTTAACACCACCCCCGCCGTGGCACTGACCAACCTCACAAACGCTGTCAACGCCTTCTTCGGCAAGCTGGCTGGGATCAACATCGGCAACCTGACCAACTTCCTGCCCGGCAATCTGCTGCAAAGCCTCGACATAACCAAAGTCAGCAACCTAGTCAACTACATCACCGGCCAAACCGGTGCCGCCGCGACGGCTGCCGCCGTCCAGAACTTTTTCTCTGGACTGAACGGCCAACCCGCCGTCGCGGCGAGCCTCGCCAGCAAGTTGTCCGAGTCGATGACCGGCAAAATTTCCAGCATCACGCCCCTGGACGACATTAAAAACTTCCTTGGCCTGGGTGCCGCAGGAACCGGCGGCGTGGCCGCGTTCACCGGAGCCAACAGCCTCATCAACCAACTCGTCTCCCAGATCACCGGAGGAACCGGCACCACCCTGCTTAACCTTAAAGCCTTCTCCGACAACCTGATTAACTTCCTCGGCTTCAACCCGTTTAATACGGCCAGCGTGATCACCGCTTTCAACGCCTTCATTGCCAAGATCAACGCAACCGCCGTCACGACCTTCCTCAATCCGGCCAAAATCCAGAGCGCGACCGCAGGCATAGCCAACCTGGCCACCGAGATTGTCTCGAAGGCCAACATCGACGGGGTCGTTAAGGCGATCACCGGCGGCACCGGCACCTACACCAACCTGGACAGGATTACAAACTTCTTTGGAGGCTTTACCCCTTATATCGACGGCAGCGCCGCCACGACCTTCCTCAGCCAGCTCGCCAAATACATCACCGGCAACACCTACAACACCATTACCGCCGCCATTTCGGGTTTGAACAATTTCTTCAACCGGCTTCGCGGGAACCTGAACAGCTTGTTCAATTTTGACGGACTGAACTCGTTCTTCGACCGAGACCCCGAAACCGCTGGCCCTTTGAAGTTCACCACATCGCTGTTGACCGACTTGGATGAGTGGAAAAAGTTTACAGTCGTCGCTCCGATCGTCTCCCAGTTCCTGGGCGGGCTGAAAATCAGCCGCGAAGACCTAGGTTTAGGGCCTAACGAAGAACCAGGACTAGCCACCCTCGGGGATATCGCCGGGAGACTGCTGACCGACCTCACCGATATTCCCGCCAACCTGCTCAAGGGTATTCTGCCGCCCAACCTGCTGGGCGTCATCCCGGTGTCCCAAATTTCCAACACCACACCGAACCTGCTTTCTCAGGGCGGCTTTAATGACGCTATCGGCATCGCACCGGAGGCCGTCGCGGACGGCTGGTCGTGGGACACCACCCAGGCCTCATCAGGTCATGCCAGCGCCGCGAAGGTCACCATCAGTTCGGCCAAAGACCGGTTCCTGTACAGCCGTCAGGCGGTGCCCGTCGCCAAGGGCGACCGCCTCGTCGTTAGTGCCGCGTTCAAGACTCAAACCCTGACCGTGTCCCCCGCCGGGAGCCTGCCGATCAGCATCGCCCTGATCCCCTTTGGCACTTCCGCCGATGGGAACACTGTGCAGTTGCCCACCGTGACCATTGGGGCGTCGAGGGGGTCAACAACGACGTGGACGACCATCGGTCAAGACGTTGGCAACTACACCGTCAACGACGCCGCCTGGAAGTCGGTGATCGTGCGGTTGGGGATCGCCTCCACGGCATTGACCGGCGGCATCGTGTGGTGGGACGACGTCTCGCTGCGGAAGGTCGGCGAGCTTGACCAAGGCAACGTCAATCTCCTGAAAAACATCTGGAACAGCATGATCCAGGGTCTTATCAAAGACCCCACCGACTCGCTCTATAACCAGGAACTCACCGAAACTCAGGCCCAACTCGACGCCGTCGCAAGCAGAACCGACGAGTTTCGCTCGGAGTTCGACATCGAGAACGATCAGGGCAACACCCTGCGAAATGTACTCTTTAACCAACCCACCATCCCAATTCCGGGAGCGAACGCTGTCGTCAAAGTTCCCGGCAGCGCTATTGAAGCCGTCACCAGCAGCGACGCAGAGACCGATAACTTCTTCGGTGGTGAAAGGGTCGACGAGGCGATTGCCCGACTGGATGCCGTCGTCGGCACCCTGGTTGACGAGAAAAGCGTCGACACAAACCCAGGCCGCAACATCGCGGTCAACTTCTCGACCTTGCCCAGCACCCCCAACGCGCTCCCGTCAACCGGCTCTCAAACCTGGTCGGTCAGCTACCTCAGCGGCTCTGGTCGGCTGTTCGGCGTCAACAACGGCAAAGCCACCTGGAACACCACCAGCGGCGACCGGGTCGCCAAAGTCATCTATCGGGGCACCGGAACTCGTACCCTGGTGGTGTCCGGCACCGGCACCTACACGCTTACCGTCGGCACGGCCACCACGGCGGCGATTTCCTCGACCGCCGCCGCGAGTGGGGTCGCCACCTCGGTGCAGACGTTGCTCACCACCGCCCTGGGCACAGCCGGGACGGGAACGACTGTCACCGGGACGGCGGCGACCGGATACGCGATTACCATGCCGCAGGGAGTGCTGGGTGTCATGTCGGTCACTCCGGGCACGGGTGTTACCGCGATCATCAGCGACCCCCTTGAAAAAACACTTACCGACTACCAACTGATGAAGGGCACCCTCGCCGACCCGCCGACCCTCTCAGGCAACACCGCCTCGGCGTTTACGGCAATGGCGCGGGTCTCCGACGACGGCAGTTCCTACGTCTACGCCAAAGCATATTGGGCGGGGTTGGGCAACCTGCGCGGCGAAATCGGCTATGCCGTCAACAACGTCGAAACCGCCTGGCAGACCAACATTTCCCTGACCTGGTCGACCGAGTTGAGTTTCCGGGTCGGTGTCGGCGACGACCCCCGCACCTATCAGGTGTACTCGGGCACCAAGAAGGTCACCGAATACACCGAGCAGCTTGTCGGCGGCGTGTACCTGTCCAAGATGGGGGCGGCCAACCGCCGGTTTGGGGCGATCGTCCGGCAATCCGGCGGGAACTCGTCGGGCACCATCTCGTCGGTGTCGGTGACCGACAGCGGTGCCTCCACGGTCAATGCTTCGATCGCTCGCATGACCCGCTACGACGAACAGACGTTCTTTTCTTTCCCCACCGCCAATACCGCGCTATCCAACAATTTCTTTGAGGACGAATTGATCAAGTCGGACATTATTCCCGACAAGGTCACCGGCATTTTTACGGTCAGCAAGGACGGGGCGTACATGGTGAACGCCAGAATCAAACTTTCCGCCGCCGCCGAAGCGGTCGGGACGGTGAACCTCCAAGTCCGAGCCAACGACGGCACTCAGGCCGGAGTCTGGGTCACCGCGCAGCGGGGAATCCCAGAGAGGCCCTTCGACGCCGGTTACGCCCTGGGCATTGGCTCTCCTACTACCGGTTTTGCGCTGTGCGGGAACTGGGTGCAGTACCTCACCGCCGGGTCGGCGGTGCGACTGTCCACGCAGCGAAACACCGGCAGCAGCTCAATCCTGTCCGGCGGGGCGGGCGGCAGCGAAACCTATTTCAGCATCGCCAAACTGTGATACGAGACCAAGGAAAGAAATGACGGACTATTCACCCGGCCACATCAAGCACCACCCCGACACCCGTCAGGTGGCGATCCGCACCAGGCACCAGAGGCCGGACATGGCCTGGTCGGTGTCGACCTCCTCCTCCGGCTCACGGCACTGCGCCGACGACGCCGTGCAGGACTGGGACGACCTGTACACCCCGCCAGTACCTGACGAGGGGGACACACAACCATGACACTTTTCTCTTACCTCATCGGTGTGCTCCTGGCCCGACGACCCCTGACCTACCTCACCGAGGTTGGGAACCTCTGGCTGGCTCTCTCCCAATGGTTCCCGATGCTCGGTGAGATAGCGGGAGAAAACCCCCACGCGCTGTACAACTCGACCTACACCCCATTGCCCGGCAACACCAAGTCCGCCGTGCAACTCGCCTACGAGCACCTTGCCGCTCTGGGCAACGCTTCCACTGCTCCGAAAATCCACATCCTCACCTTCGACGGCACCGCCAGCATGGGCGGCACGTCGACCACCGCCAGGGCGACCGCGACCGGGAACCTCACCGGCCAGGACGTGTTCACCGAGACCGGCGGCGCATATCCGGCGATCCTCGGCTACCGACTCAAGTACGGGCTGAGCAATTCCACCTCGACCCCGACACTCAGCAATAAGTGGGTCTGGCACGGCATCGACTACCACCCCGAGTACACGCTGACCGGCGAACCTGCCGTCATCGGAACCCAAATGGCGGTGACGGTACCCGTTCTCACCGCCTTGGTTCCTGCCGTGGGCAAGAATATCGCCCGGGCGGTCACGCTGGCTCAGCAGGTCATCAACTCAATCCCTGTCGGCGAGAAGATAGTCCTGAGCGGGCTGAGCCAAGGCTCCTTGGCGAGCAGGGTCGTCTACGACGAGTTGCGTCGGGGTTCATTGCAGGCCCGCAAGAACGACCTGATCAGTGTCGTGAACTTCGGTGACGGCTGCCGACCCGCCGGGCGGAGCATCCCCGGCGGGAACGACCCCGGCGGCGAGGGGGCGTGCAAACTACCGATGTGGCTGCCCCTGTCGCAGCAGTGGACACCGACCGGGTTGATCGACAATCCCGACACCTTCTACTGGTCTTTCGCCAACCCCAACGACGCCGCTAGTTGCACCCAGTCCGGGTCTACTTTTGCGGGAAGCCTCATCGGCCTTGGGTGCAAGGCCCTCCTCTACGGGCCACCGCCGACTATGACCACGGGCTGGGGCCAGTTAGTCAACGACTGGACGACCCGATCCGACTACTTCAAATTCCTGGGACTCTCCTACTCCCAACCCCTCCTTGATTTATT
>Ga0114976_10000529_pt1 | contig 23961 bp, 25 predicted proteins | sample S_130805_EF_Meta_FD_87319 | JGI IMG/M metagenome (GOLD analysis project Ga0114976, IMG submission 87319) | Freshwater microbial communities from Lake Simoncouche, Canada to study carbon cycling - S_130805_EF_MetaG | ecosystem: Environmental > Aquatic > Freshwater > Lake | place: Lake... | reverse complement strand
GACCGGCTCGCCCTGCCAGGTCGCGCGCTCGAGCGGCAGCGGGTATTGCGGCGCCGACTTCATGCCCTTCAGGTGATCGAGCGTCGCGACCCAAGGATCGCAGACCTCCGCAAGGTCGGCGCCGGTGAAGACCCGCAGCACGCCCGGCACCTGCTTCGCGGCCGCCGTGTCGATCGCAGCGATGCGGGCATGCGCGTGCGGGCTGCGCAGGAAGGCGGCATGCACCATGCGCGGCAGCACGACGTCGTCGGTATAGGTCGCGCGGCCCTGCACCAGCTTCGGCAGGTTCGGGCGGGGGACCGAGCGGCCGATATAGGAATTCGGCAGGTCCTCGCGCGAGAGACCGATCGAGGCCGGGGTCGGCATCTCGTTCATCGACGGGCCTCCAAGGTGTCCGCAACCGCGTCGACGATCGCCTGGTAGCCGGTGCAGCGGCAGTAATTGCCCGAGAGATGCTCGCGGATCTCGGCCCGCGTCGCCTGCTTGTGGTGCTGCAGGATATCGGCCGCGGTCATCACCATCCCCGGCGTGCAGTAGCCGCATTGCGCGGCGTTGCGGGCGACGAAGGCAGCCTGCAGGTCGGCGACCTCGCCGCTGTCGGTCAGCCCCTCGATGGTCGTGACCTCGGCGCCGTCGAGGCTGGCCGCCAGCACCAGGCAGCCGCGCACGATCTCGCCATCGACGCGCACCGTGCAGGCGCCGCAGACGCCGTGCTCGCAGCCGGCATGGCTGCCGCTGAGGCCGAGATCGAGCCGCAGGAAATCGATCAGGTGGCGGCGCGGCTCGACGTCCCGCGCCACGCGCTCGCCATTGACGGTCATGGAGACTTTCATGCGGCGGCCTCGGCGGCGGGCAGGAAACCGGAGAGCGCGCGGCGGGTCAGCACGCGCGCCAGGTGGCGCTTCATCTCGGGCGGGCCGTGCAGGTCCGACGGCGGGTCGAGATCCTCGGCGAGCGCGGCCTGCGCCGCGGCGATGGCGGCATCATCCAGCACGCGGCCGTCGAGCGCGGCGCAGGCGCGCGCGGCCAGCACCGGCCCGCTGCCCACGCCGAAATAGACCAACCGTGGTGCGGCGACGCGGCCGCCCTCGAGCCGTAGCGCGGCGGCGAGCCCCGCCATGGCGTAGTCGCCGGAGCGGCGCGCGACCTCGACGATGGCGCTGCGCGCGGCCGACGTCGCGACCGGCACCTCGACCGCCGCGATCAGCTCGCCCGGGCGCAGCGCGGTCTCGAACAGGCCGGTGAAGAAGTCGCGCGCGGCGACGCGTCGCTCACCCGCGGCCGAGGCAAGCACCAGCGACGCCTCCAGCGCCACGATGCAGGCCGGCAGCTCGGCCGCCGGGTCGGCATAGGCGAGGCTGCCGCCGATGGTGCCGCGGTTGCGGATGGCGGGGTGGGCGATCAGCGGCACCGCCTCGGCCAGCAGCGGCGCGTGCTGCGCGACCAGCCGGTTACGGCCCAGCTCGGCATGCCGGGTCAGCGCGCCGATGCGCAAGCTGCCGCCCTGCAGCGCAATGCCGCGCAGCGCCGCGATGCGGGTGATGTCGATCAGCAGCCGCGGCTCCGACAGCCGGAAGGCCAGCGTCGCCAGCAGGGTCTGCCCGCCGGCGAGCAGACGCGCGCCCTCGCCATGCTGCGCCAGCAGGCCGAACGCCTCCTCCAGCGTCGCGGCCCGGGCATAGCTGAACTCCGGCCACTTCATGCCGTACTACCCCCGTCTGCGGTTCAGTCGACCTTGATGTTGTTGTTCCGCACGACGGCACTCCAGATCCGCGCATCCTCGGCGAGGAAGCTCGCAAAATCCTGCACCGTGCCGCCGGAGGGGGAGAGTGCGAAGTCGTTCAGGCGACCGCGGAACTCGGGGTCGGCGAGGATGCGGTTGACCTGCGCGTTCATCCAGGGCTGGGCCTCGGGCGGCGAGCCGGCGCGCAGGAAGAAGCCGTGCCAGGACTGGCCGACATAGCCCGGCAGGAACTCCGACACCGCCGGGATGTCGGGCAGCGTCTCGACCCGCTTGGGCGCGGTGATGGCCAGGCCGCGCATGCTGCCGTCGCGCAGCACCGGCACCGCGGTGGTCGAGGGCTCGACCGAGACGTCGACGCGGCCCGAGAGCACGTCGCTCAGCGGCGAGCCGGCATAGGGGATGTGCGACATCTTGACGTTGGCTTCGTTCAGGATGCGCGCCATCGCGACATGCGTGGTCTGGCCGACGCCGAGCGAGGCGTAGGAAAGCTCGTCGGGCTTCTGCCGCGCCATCTCGATCATCTGCTGGAAGCTGCGGATCGGGTGAGCGGCGCGCACGATCAGCACGAAGGGCACGTCGAGCACCTTCACCACCGGGATGAAATCCTCGGCTTTGTAGGGCAGGCGCGAGAAGATGAAGGGGTTCACGCTGAAGGTGTTGTTCACGCCGTAGAGGAAGGTGAGGCCATCGGCCGGCGCCTGCAGCACGGCCTGGGTGCCGACGATGCTGCCGCCGCCGGGGCGGTTCTCGATCACCACCGGCTGCGGCGAGGTGCGGCTGATCCGCTCGGCCAGCATGCGGGCGACGACATCGGGCGAGGAGCCGGCGGCGAAGGGCACCACGATGCGCACCGGCCGCGCGGGGTAGGCCGCGCCCTGGGCGCGGGCGAGGGCGGGGACGCTCGCGGCGCCAAGTGCCGCGCCACCAAGGAGGGCGCGGCGGCGCAGGACGACATCGCGGACGGGGCGGAACGGCATTGGACGGAGGCTCCCGGGCTTGTGTTTGCGACGAGATTGGGAGCGCCCACCTGGCTTTCAACGACTCCTGGCACACCCGCATGCCAGGCTGGGATCGGGCACGGGACGTTTGCACCGCGGACTGGGCGTCGGAACCCTGCCGCGGCTCCCGCGCAGGGGTTCCGAGGCTGGCTTCGCGGTTTCCGGACCGCGCGCGCATCCAGGCCCACCCAGGGCGGCATGGGACGCTCCGACCAGCGCCCGGCGGGTCCGACGCAGGGCCGGCGCCCGGCCCGGGGCGCGGCTGCGGAACGCCGGCGGCAAGGTGCCGGTCCGCGCGTCGATCGCCGACGCCACGCGGCTGCGACACGACCGCTGGGCCAGTCGATGCCGCAGCCCTGACGTCCGGCGCCTTGTCTGGTCGGGCAGGCTTCCGCAGCGATCGGGCGCAAGCGGCCGGCCCGACACCCATCCCGAGACACCGGTTGCGGCGGGCTGCGGGACCGCGGTGCCGCGTATCGACCGCACCCTGCGACGCGTCCGGCCGCCCCGGCGAGGTCGCCTGCGGCCCTCGGGGCCGCGCCACCGGCGCCGCGACCCGCTGCACGAGGCCCGGCCTGGCGGCCGGCATCCGGGCGCCGAGAAACACCGGTCTGGCCGTTCCGTCGGAGGCGGCGGGATGGCGTGGTTGCGGCTGGCGCGCCGGCTGCTGAATAGGAAAAAATTGCTTCCAACGGCCGACGATGCTACATCAGGGCCACGGCGCCCGGCGCGCCGCCGCTCCTTGAAACCGTGCATCCGTCCCCGACCCCGCAGCCGAATTTTGCGGAATCGCAACGCTGCGCGAAGCGGCCGTCAAGCCCTAAAACGTAAAATCGAAACCGCCATAACTGCTTGATTCAGCGATATTTTCTTGCCCAAGGCAGTAGCGAATTTGAGGGAATTGAGAGATTTATTTTCCTAAATTCCTAAAATACGCCGCCCCCGCGGTTTGTCCGAAAACGCCGCCCTGCTCAGATCTCCGCTTCCAGCAGCGCCTGGCGGGCATCGCCGCCCCAGGCGCGTTCATAGAGGTTGAGCAGCCGCTCCGCCTGGGTCAGGCCGCTATCGGCGATCTCATCGAGCGGCGCGAGATAGACCTCCTCGCCCAGCCGCCGCGCCCGCAGCCCGTCGCGGGCGATCGCCAGCACCTCGCGCGCCACCGCCTGCACCTGCCGCCCGCGGATCTGCGCCTGCAGCGCCTGGTTCGGCACCGCGGCGCGCAGCGCGCGGATATCCTCCACAGTCCAGTGCCGCACCAGCGCCGCGGCCGCCTTCTGCGCCGCGTCGTCATAGAGCAGCCCGACCCAGAGCGCGGCCTGCGCCAGGATCATCGCCGGGCTGCCGACGTCGGAGCCGCGCATCTCGAGGAAGCGCTTGAGCCGCACTTCCGTGAAGGCGGTCGTCACATGGTCGGCGAAGTCGCCCATGGTGGCGCGCTCGCCCGGCAGGATGTCGAGCTTGCCGTCCATGAAGGCGCGGAAGCTCAGCCCCGCCGCGTCCAGCCACTGGCCCTCGCGCATGACGAAGTACATCGGCACGTCGAGGAGCCAGTCGGCGAAGCGCTCGAAGCCGAAGCCCGGCTCGAAGACGACGGCCGGAATACCTGACCGCGCATTGTCGGTGTCGGTCCAGACCTGGCTGCGGAAGCTGAGGAAGCCGTTCGGCCGCCCTTCGGTGAAGGGCGAGTTGGCGAACAGCGCCGTCGCCACCGGCTGCAGCGCGAGCGAGACCCGCAGCTTCTCGACCATGTCGGCCTCGTCGCCGTAGTCGAGATTGGCCTGCACCGTGCAGGTCCGGGTCATCATGTCGAGGCCGAGCGTGCCGACCTTCGGCATGTAGCGCCGCATGATCGAATAGCGCCCCTTCGGCATCCAGGGCCGGTCCTCCCGCGTGTGCAGCGGGTGGAAGCCGAGGGCGGCGAAGCCGAGGCCGAGCCCTTCGGCCACCGCATGCAGTTCGCGCCGATAGCCTTCGAGCTCCCGGTGCGCCGCGTGGATGTCGGGCAGCGTGGCGCCCGAGAGCTCGAACTGCCCGGCCGGCTCGAGGCTGATCGAGGCGCCGCCGCGCTTCAGCCCGATCGGGTTGCCGCCATCGAGGATCGGCGCCCAGCCGCGCGCCGCGAAGCCTTCGAGCATCGCGCGGATGCCGTCCGGCTCATAGGGCGGCGCGCGGAAATCCGTGCGCCGGAAGCCGAAGCTCTCGTGCTCGGTGCCGACCGTCCAGGCGCTGCGCGGCTTGCAGCCGGCGGCGAACCATTCGGCCAATTGCCGCGCGGAAGTGATCGGCGTCAGGTCGGCTTCGCCGGGATTGGACATACTGGGCTTCCGTATCCTCGCGCCGGGACCTGGGCCCCGGGCCTCGTGCAGGTCGGGCGCGGTGGCACCCCTTCCCACGTGTTTCGCAAACTATGGGCGCGCCGTCCAATCGCCTGCCAGCGCCTGCAGCAAGGCGAGGCCGGCAACCGCCGCGGTTTCCGCCCGGAGGATCCGGGGCCCCAGTGTCACCCTCGTGACAAAGGGACGCCGCGCGAGATCGTCAAGCTCGGCCCGCTCGAAGCCGCCTTCGGGGCCGATGAGCAGGGCCCAGGGCGGGCGCAGCGCGGCGGCCAGCCCGGCCAGCGGCGGCGCCCCGCTGCGCTCGGCGGCGACGACCAGCGGCGCGCCGTCCCAGGCATCGAGCACGGCGTACAGCGGCCGCGCCGGCGCGACCGCGGGGACCGAGAGCCGCTCGCACTGCTCGGCCGCCTCGCGGGCGATGGCCGAGAGGCGTTCGGTGTTCACCCGCTCCGAGACGCAGCGCCGTGTCAGCACCGGCTGGATGCTGGCGACGCCCAACTCGGTGGCCTTCTCGACCACCCAGTCCATGGCGTCGCGCTTCAAGGCCGCCAGCAGCAGCCTTGTGTCGGGCATCGGCGCCGGCGGCCGCAGTTGCCGTTCCACCTGGAACGAGCCGCGGTCCTTGCGCAGCGTGGCGATGCGCGCGGCCCATTCGCCGCTCGCCGCGTTGAAGAGCGTCACGGCATCGCCCGGCGCCCGGCGCATGACGCTGCCGAGGTAATGCGCCTGGCCCGGCGTCGCAGGCACCTCGGCGCCTTCGGCCAGGGCGTGCTCACTGTAGAGGCGCGGGCTGGACATGCCGCGGTTTCGCGGCAACGAAGCCGGCGTGCAAGGCTTCACCGACATCCGCGTGAGAGGCTGGGTCGCGCGGCTGCCCGAGGGCTGGCGGCCCTATGCGCTGCTGGCCCGGATGGACCGGCCGATCGGCTCCTGGCTGCTGGTGCTGCCGGGCTTCTGGGCCTTCGCGCTGGCCGCGCCCACTTGGCCCGAGGGGCTCCGGCTGGTGGCGCTGTTCGGCATCGGCGCGATCGCCATGCGCGGCGCCGGCTGCGTGGTGAACGACCTCTGGGACCGCGACATCGACCGCCAGGTGGAGCGCACCCGCTTACGGCCGCTGGCAGCCGGGACGATCAGCACGAAGCAGGCGATCGGCTTCCTCGCCGGGCTCTGCCTGGTCGGGCTGGTCGTGCTGCTGCAGTTGAACCCGACCGCCATCCTGCTCGGCCTCTGTGCGCTGTTGCCGATCGTGCTCTACCCCGCGGCGAAGCGGGTGCTGGCAGTGCCGCAGCTGGTGCTCGGCATCGTCTTCTCCTGGGCCGCGCCCGAGGGCATCGCGGCGGCGACCGGGGAGATCGGCTGGCTGGCGCTGGTGCTCTGGGCCGCCGGCTTCCTCTGGATCCTCGGCTACGACACCATCTATGCCCATCAGGATCGCGAGGACGACGCCAAGGTCGGCATCGGCTCCTCGGCGCTCTGGCTGGGCGAGCGGACCCGGGGGTTCGTCGCGGCCTGCTACGGCGGGGTGCTCGCGCTGCTGGTCGTGGCCGGCTGGCTGGCCGGGCTGAACTGGATCTTCCTGCCGGCCCTGCTCCCTGCAGCCTGGCTGCTCGCCCGGCAGGTCTGGCGGCTCGACATCCACGACCCGGCGCTCTGCCTCAGGCTCTTCCAGTCGAACCGCGAGGCGGGCCTGGCGGTGGCGGCGGCCTTCCTGCTCGGGCGACTGTGAAGGACCCGGCGGGCTTCATCCGGGCACAGACCACCATCGCCACCTCGGCGCTGGTTCCCGAGATCCCGCTGCACCTCGCCACAGAAATCACGCCGATCTGGCAGGCGACCGAGGCCTGGCTCGGCGAGCAGGGCATCGAGCCGCCCTTCTGGGCCTTCGCCTGGCCCGGCAGCCAGGCCATGGCGCGGCTGCTGCTGGACGAGCCCGCGCGGGTCGCGGGCCGGCGGGTGCTGGACTTCGCCGCCGGCTGCGGGCTGGCGGCCATCGCCGCCGCCAAGGCCGGCGCCGCGCTGGTCGAGGCGGCCGAGATCGACCCCATGGCCGTCGCCGCCACCCGGCTGAACGCGGCGCTGAACGGCGTGGCGGTCACCGCGCTCGACGGCGACGTCGTTGGCACGCCGGGGCGCTGGGACCTGATCCTCGCCGGCGACGTCTGCTACGAGGCGCCGATGACCGCGCATATCCTGCCCTGGCTGCGCAGCCTGGCGGCCGCGGGCGCGGAGGTCTGGATCGCCGATCCCGGCCGCGGATACCTGCCGCGCGAGGGGCTCGCGCCGATCGCGCGCTACCCGGTGCAGACGACGCGTGAGCTGGAGGATCGGGAGGTACGCGACGTCACGATCGCCCGGCTCAGCGGGTAGCGACCTCGAGGAACCTAATCAGCGCCGTCAGTTCCGCCGGCTCGCTGACCCGCTGCACCGGCATGCGCGTGCCGGGCGTCACCACATCCGGCCCGCGGGTGAAGAGGTCGGCGACCGTCTCCGGCGTCCAGGTGATGTCGCCCTGCGCCAGCCGCGGCGAATAGGCGTAGCCCGCGACCGAGCCCATCCGCCGGCCGAACAGCCCTTGCAGATGGGGCCCCGCCATCGGCGGCGCCGCGGCGCTCAGCGCATGGCAGGCCTGGCAGGCGCGCCAGACCCGCGCGCCCTCGGCATCGGCGCCGGCGGGCAGGCTGGCCTCGGCCGGGGGCGCGAGCGGGCCGAGCGGCATGCCGCTGGCGACCGCCCAGGCCCGCAGCCGGCTGTCCTGCCCACCGGTCCAGAGCACCTGGCCGTCGCGCCCGAAGGCGAGCGACCAGACCGGCATGCCCGGCCCGTCCAGCGTGCGCAGCAGCCGCCCCTCCGGCATGGCCCAGAGCCCGACCGCGCCGCCGAGGCCGGCCGCAGCCAGCAGCGCGCCATCCGGGCTGGCCGCGAGCGCAATGATTGGCCGCGCCCCGGCCTCGAGCCGACGCTGCCGGCCATCGGCCCCGAGCAGCAGCAGGCCGCCATCCGCGGCGCCGGCCGCCAGCCCGCCGCCCGGCAGCACGGCGAGCGTATTCAGCGGCAGGCCGGTCTCGGCGAGCAGGCGCGACCCGCCGGCATCCCAGAGCCTGAGGGTGCCATCATAGCCGGCGCTGGCGAGGCCGGCGGCGGTGAAGCCGAGGCCGTTCACCGGCCCGGCGGTATGGCCCTCGAGCCGCTGCGGCGGGCCGTCGCCCGGCCAGAGCAGGATCGTGCCGTCGCGCAGGCCGGCCGCGATGGCCCCCGCGGGTCCGACGGCGAGCGCCGAGATCGGCGCCTCGGCCCGCAGCACGCGCGCCGGGTCCGCCGCGCCGCCGGGCGGCCAGAGCGCGACGCGGCCATCCTCGCCGGCGCTGGCGAGGCCGCCATCTGGCAGCGCGGCGAGCGCGGTCAGCGCCTCGCCATGCCAGCGCAGCACCCGCCGCGCCTGGCCACTGGCGGGCTCCCAGAGGATCACCGCCTGGTCGAAGCCGCCCGAGGCGAGGGTGCCGTCGGTGAGCGTCGCCATCGCACGCACCGGCCCGCCATGGCCGGAAAGCTCCTGCGCGGCGGCGGGGCCGGCCAAAGGGGCGAGCGCCAGGGCGAGCAGCAACATCAGCAAAGGCATGGCGGCGTTTTAGCGCCGCCACGGCCCTTGAAGCGACATGTCCGTGACATTAACTGTCCTTCACGTAAACCGCGCAACGAGGGAGCTTTCGATGAAGGGATCGAAGGATGGGGCCACGCTGGTCCTGCTGCTGGGTGGTGTCGGGCTGGCGCTCGTAGCCGCTTTCTTCCTGCCCGCGCTGCATTTCCGCGGCGCCGACAAGTCCCTGCTCGGCATCTCCGCCTGGGAGGCGGTGCCGGTCATGACGATGCTCAAGATCGCCGTGCTGGTGCTCGCGGTCGCCGCCGCCTTCCTGCCGAAGCTGCAGCCGGTCCGCCTGCCGCTGACCGTCGGCGCCATCCTGATGATGTTCGCCCCCGCACTCGGCGCCCTCGTGGCCGGCGTCTACCAGCACAGCGACGTGCGGGCCGAGATCGTCCAGATCGCCGGGACCCGGGCGCCCTGGATCGATCCGGGCTGGGGCGTGATCGCGCTGCTGGTCGCGGCGCTGATGGTGGTCGGCGCAGCCTGGCGCGCCGCCCATGTCGAGAAGACCTCGCAGGCCTGAGCGTTCCTACGCCCGTGCCTGCCGCCCGGCCGGGTCCGCCCTGCCGGGCTTTTTATTGCCCGCTCAGTGGTTGTGCCGGCTCTCGCCCCGCGTCTCCAGGATGTTGAGATAGGCCGTCGCCGGCTCGAGGCAGCCGCCGGTGCCGAGCTGGCCGACCATGCTGCGCTGGATCTCCTCCCAGGGCGTCTTGTTGACGAGCTTCGGCGGGGTCCAGGCGGCGCGGCGGGCGGCGAGTTCCTCGGCCGGGATCAGCACGTCGACCTTCCGGGTGTTCAGGTCGATGCGGATCGGGTCGCCCGATTTCAGCAGTGCGAGCCCGCCGCCGACTGCCGCTTCCGGCGAGACGTTCAGGATCGAGGGGCTGCCGGAGGTGCCGGATTGCCGGCCATCGCCCATGGTCGGCAGGGTGTCGATGCCGGCTTTGATCAGTGCCGCGGGTGGTTGCATGTTCACCACCTCGGCCGAGCCGGGATAGCCGACCGGGCCGCAATTGCGGATGACCAGCACGGTGTGGGCGTCGATGTTCAGCGACGGGTCGTCGAGCCGGTCGTGGTAGTCCTCCGGCCCCTCGAAGACGACGACCTTGCCTTCGAAGACGCCGGGCGGCTCCGAGAGGAAGCGGCGGCGGAACTCCGCATCGATGACGCTGATCTTCATCACCGCATTATCAAAAATGTTGCCCGAGAGGATGGCGAAGCCGGCATGCGGCTTCATCGGCGCGTCATAGGCGCGGATCACCTCGCGGTCGGGGTCCTCCACGCGCTCGAGGTTCGCCGCATAGGTCTTGCCGGTGACGGTCATGGCGCCGCCATGGATCTTCCCGGCCTTCAGCAGCTCGCGCATGACCGCGGGCACGCCGCCGGCGCGGTGGAATTCCTCGCCGAGCCAGCGGCCCGCGGGCTGGCAATCGACCAGCAGCGGGATGTCGTGGCCGATAGTGTCCCAATCCTCGATCTTCAGCTCGACGCCCATGTGCCGCGCGATGGCGATGATGTGCGGCGGGCAGTTGGTGCTGGCGCCGATCGCGGAGGCGGCGACGATGGCGTTCTCGAAGGCCTGGCGGGTCATGATGTCCGACGGCCTGAGGTTCTCGTGCACCATCCCGACGATGCGTTGGCCCGTCGCATAGGCCATCTGCCCGCGCTCGCGGTAGGGCCCGGGGATGGCGGCGCACCCGGGCAGCGACATGCCCAGCGCTTCGGCCAAGCTGTTCATCGAGAGCGCGGTGCCCATGGTGTTGCAGTGCCCGACCGAGGTCGCGCTGCTCGCGACCAGCTCCATGAACCGCTCGTAGTCGATCTCGCCGGCGGCGAGCTGCTTGCGCGCGGCCCAGACGATGGTGCCGGACCCCGTGAGCTGGCCCTTGTAGTGGCCGTCCAGCATCGGCCCGCCGGAGAGCACGATGGCCGGGATGTTCACCGTCGCCGCGCCCATCAGGCAGGCCGGCGTCGTCTTGTCGCAGCCGGTGGTCAGCACGACGCCATCCAGCGGATAGCCGTGCAGAACCTCCACCAGCGACAGATAGGCGAGGTTGCGGTCGAGCGCGGCGGTCGGGCGCTTGCCGGTCTCCTGAATCGGGTGGATCGGGAACTCCAGCGGGATGCCGCCGGCGGCGATGATGCCGTCGCGCACACGCTTCGCCAGATCCAGGTGATGCCGGTTGCAGGGCGCGAGATCGCTGCCGGTCTGGGCGATGCCGATGATCGGCTTGCCCGATTGCAGCTCGCCGCGCGTCATGCCGAAGTTCAGGTAGCGCTCGGTGTAGAGCGCGGTCATGCCCGGATCCTCCGGGTCGTCGAACCAGCGCTGGCTGCGCAGCTTGAACGGCTTCTTGGTCTGGTCGGAACCGGCCATGGTGACGCTCCCTTCGTCCAGCGGAGGCTGAGCCGGCGGCGGTGCGCCCGTCAATGCGTCGTGCGGGGTCGTTGACAGGGCATCGGACCCGTTGCCTGATCGCCCGGCAAGGCTGGGGATGACGACATGAACGAGCTCGCGGGGCGGCGGATCCTGGTGGTGGGTGCGGGCTCGGGCATCGGCCAGGCGAGCGCGCGGCTGGCGCATGTACGGGGCGCGGCAGTCGCAATGACAGTGCTGACCGAGGCGGAGCGCGCGGCAATGACCGCGGAACTTCCGGGCAGCGCGGCGACGATGATGGACCTGACGGCTCGCGGCACGGTCGAGCCGGCGCTCGCCGCCATGACCGATGCGCTCGGCGGGCTCGACGCCATGGTCTATTGCGGCGGCATCGCGCTCCGGAAGCCCTTCGGCGCGATGACCGACGCCGATTGGGACCGGCTCATCGAGATCAACCTCACGGGCGGGATGCGCGTGCTGCGGGCGGTGCTGCCCTCGCTCGAGGCCTCAACCGAGGTGCCGGGGGCGGTGATCGTCTCCTCGCAATTGGGCACGGTCGGCTTCCGCGCCGGCGCGGCCTATGCGGCCAGCAAATGGGCGCTGAACGGCATGGTCGCCTCGGTCGCGCTGGAATACGCGCCGCGTGGGGTCCGGGTGAACGCGATCGGTCCCGGCCCGACCGAGACGCCGCTGACCGCGCCCAGCCGCGCCATCCCGGAAGTCTTCGCCGAAATGGTCGCGGCCGTGCCGATGGGCCGCTACGGCCTGCCGGAGGAGATCGCCGAAGCCATCCTCTTCCTCGCCTCGACGCGCGCCAGCTTCGTCACCGGCCAGTGCTGGTGCGTCGATGGCGGCTATACGGCGCGGTGATGCGATGTGGCGGGCGCTCGCCGTGGCCATGCTGCTGACCGGCGCCGCCGCCGCCGAGGAGCCGCCGCTCGCGCTCGCCAAGATGGGCAGCTTCCATGTCGGCGGGCGGGAGGCGGTGGTCGCCGGCAAGCCGGTGCGCGAGGTCACACTCGTGCCCGGCAGCGTGCCGGTGCGCGTCGACCCGAACGGCACCTACCAGGTCGAGCAGCTCTACGTGCAATACGCCGTGCCGCAGCCGCAGCGCGGCGCGGTGCCGCTGCTGCTATGGCATGGTGGCGGGCTCACGGGCGTGACTTGGGAATCGACGCCGGATGGGCGCGAGGGCTGGCAGCAATTCTTCCTCCGCCGCGGCTGGGCTGTCTATGTCTCGGACGCGGTCGAACGCGGCCGCGCCGGCTGGGCGATGTACCCGGAGATCACCGCCGGCGAGCCGATCTTCCTGACCAAGGGCGACCCCTGGGAGCGGTTCCGGATCGGCGCCGGCCCCGGCAGCTATCGCACCCGCACCGCCCTGCCGGGAACGCAGTTCCCCACCGAGGCCTATGACAATTTCACCCGCCAGCTGGTGCCGCGCTGGACGACGACCGACAAGGCGATCCTCGCCGGCTATCGCGCGCTGCTGCAGCGGGTCGGGCCGGCGGTGGTGATGGCGCATAGCCAGGGGGGGCTCTTCGCCTTCCGCGCCGCCCAGGCGCTGCCGGACAAGGTGCGCGCGCTGGTGCTGATCGAGCCTTCCGGCTTCGGCGAGACGACGCCGGAGGCGCTGGCGGCGCTGCGCGACATCCCCGTGCTCGCGGTCTATGGCGATTTCATCGAGCAGGATGCCCGCTGGCCGCAGATCAAGGCGCGCGGGCTCGCCTTCTACGAGGCACTGCGCGCCGCCGGCGGCAGCGTCGAGGTGGTCGCGCTGCCCGAGCGCGGCATCATGGGCAACAGCCACATGATGATGATGGACCGCAACAGCGGCCAGGTCGCGCAGATCGTGCAGGACTGGCTGGCGGCGCGGGGCCTCTGGCAGTAGCCGCTACGGGAAGACCAGGTCGGTCAGCCGGCAGGTGTTCACGCCCTTGCGCTCGATCGCCTGGCCATTGGCGAAGACCACGCGGATGTCGTTCACGCACTGCCCCGTCGGCAGCCGCACGACATAGCTGCCGCCCGGCCGCAGCGCCCGGTCGCCGAGCCGGTCCGGCCCCCAGGAATTGTCGCGCGAGGAGGAGACTTAGATTTCGTTGAGGGTCGCCGAGGCGTTGTTGGTAACCCGGAAGGAGGGGTCGTTCTGCTGGGCCAGCGCCGGCCCCGCGGCAAGCATGGCGCCGAGCGCCAGGGTCGGGATGCGGGCGGTGGTGGCCATCTGTACTTCCTCCGTCGGCAGGACTCGGTGTTCCTTTGCCGGCAGAGTGTGAAGATCACATGGCGCGGGATCAATCCGCTTTGATGTTCCCCGCGCGGATCACCGCGCCTTGGGCTTCCATCGGCGCCCGGGCGCGAGTAGGCAGCGCGGCGGGCGCGCCGGCGGGGCGACCAGCCCCGACCAGGTCGCCGCCCCGTGGCCGGCGAGGCCGCCCGGCGCCTCAGATCATCCGCAGCAGCGTGCCGTCCTTCCGAATCGCCTGGTGCAGCACCACCGCGCCGACATGGACGACCAGCAGCGCCAGCAGGGTCCAGCCGCCGATCGCGTGCAGCGTCTGCAGGACGCCGGCGAGCGCCTCGTTGGTCGCCATGAATTTCGGCAGGTTGATGAAACCCAAATAGGCGGTCGCGCCCTGCAGCGGGAAGCCCCAGGCGTTGGTGGCGAAAAACCCCAGGATCGGCTGCAGGATCAGCAGCGCGTAGAAGGCGTGGTGCACCCCTGCGGCGGCCTTCCGCATGGCGGCCGGGATCCGCGCGGGCTCCGGCGGCGGCGGGTTCCGCAGCCGCCAGGCGAGCCGCGCGATCGCCACGAACAGGATGGTGAGGCCGGCCGATTCGTGGATGGCGTAGAAGGCCATCTTGTAGACGCCGTCATTCTTGTCCGAGATGTACTGGATGACGAAGCCGGTCGGCAGCGCGACCAGCAGCAGGCCGGCAGTGATCCAGTGGAACCATTTGGCGAGCGGGGTGTAGCCCGGCTCGGCCGCCATCGTCGTGGTGGACATGGTTCCCTCCCGAATCGTCCTGCAAGAGCCTTGGGTCGCGCCGGCCCGATGCAAGGGGCGCCGGCCATGTTGCGCCGCGAAACCGCCCTTGATTTGGCGCGACGCGGCGGCTGGGGCTAGCACAATGGCATGACCGAGCCGCGCCCCATCGCCTTCTTCGACATGAAGGCCCAGCAGAGCCTGATCCGCGCCGAGATCGACGCCGGCATCGCCCGCATCCTCGAGCATGGCCGCTTCATCCAGGGGCCTGAGGTCGATGCCATCGAGGCGGGGCTGGCTGCCTTCGCCGGCGCCGAGCACGCGGTCGGCGTCTCGTCCGGGACCGATGCGCTGCAGATCGCCATGATGGCCGAGGGCATCGGGCCAGGCGACGCCGTGTTCCTGCCGGCCTTCACCTATACCGCGACGGCCGAGGTGCCGCTGGTGCTCGGCGCCACGCCGGTCTTCGTCGATGTCGATCCCGTGAGCTTCAACCTCGACCTCGCCGACCTGACGCGCCGGGTCGAGATGGTGGCCAAGGAAGGCCGCCTCAGGCCGCGCGCGGTGGTTGGCGTCGATCTCTATGGCCTGCCGGCCGACTGGCCGGCGCTCGAGGCGCTGTGTGCGAAGCATGGCATGTTCGCGCTCGACGATGCCGCGCAGGCCTTCGGCGGCGCGCTCGGCAATCGCCGCCTCGGCACCTTCGCGCATGCGACGGCGCTGAGCTTCTATCCGACCAAGACGCTCGGCTGTTACGGCGATGGCGGCGCGATCCTGACCAACGACGCCGAGCGCGCCGAGCTGTATCGCTCGCTGCGCACCCATGGCGAGGGCAAGTCGCGCTACGAGGTGCTGCGCACCGGCATGAACGGCCGGCTCGATTCCATCCAGGCCGCGGTGCTGCTGGCCAAGCTGCCGCTGCTGGAAGGCGAGCTGGTCGCGCGCGCCCGGGCCGCCGCCTGGTACGAGCAGGCGCTTGCCGGCCGCGTCGTCACGCCTAAGTCGCCCGCCGGCGCGACCCATGCCTGGGGCATCTACACGATCCTGCTGCCGGATGCCGCGGCGCGCGCCCGGGTGCAGGCGGCGATGCAGGCGAAGGGCGTCCCGAGCGCGATCTACTACCCGCGGCCGCTGCACCATCAGCCGGCCTATGCCGCCGCCCATGCCGCCGGCTTCGCCGCCGGCGCGCCGCCGCTGCCGGTCAGCGAGAGTCTCTGCGAGCGCTGCCTCTCGCTGCCCATGCACCCCTACCTGACGGAGGCGGATGTCGCCCGGGTGACGGAGGCCGTGCTGTCCGGCCTGTAAATCCGCGCGGCGCGGTCGGAAAGCATTGAACCCGGCCCCATGCATGGGGTTCCATGATGCATCGCGTCACGGGAGACCCCCGGCATGCTCCGCCGCACCCTGCTTGCCGCCGCCGCCGCCGCGGCGGCCACGCCCGTTCGCGCCCAGGGCGACCCGGTCGACGTGCTGCTCGTGCTGGCTGTCGACGTCTCCCGCTCGGTCGACGAGGACGAGGCCCGGCTGCAACGCGAGGGCTATCGCGCCGCGGTCTCGGACCCGCAGGTGGTGGAGGCGATCCGCGGCGGCATGATCGGCGCGATCGGGTTGGCTTACGTCGAATGGGCGGGTGCCGAGTACCAGCGCCTGGTGCTGCCCTGGACCCGGATCAACGCGATGGCCGATGCGCAGCGCTGGTCGACGGCGCTCGAGCAGGCGCCGCGCGCCTCGCTCTCCTGGACCTCGATCTCGGGCGCGCTCGACTTCTCCCGCCGGGCGCTGGCCGAGGCGCCCTTCGAGGCGACGCGCAAGGTGATCGACGTCTCGGGCGACGGGGTGAACAACAGCGGCGGCCCGGTGGAACTGGCGCGCGACCGCGTGGTCGCCGAGGGCGTGACCATCAACGGCCTGCCGATCGTGAACGACCGCCCGACCTTCGGCCGCATGCCGCCGGTGCCGCTCGATGAGTACTACCGCGACAGCGTGATCGGCGGGAACGGCGCCTTCGTCGTGGTCGCCGAGGACTTCAACAGCTTCGGCAACGCGGTGAAGCGCAAGCTGATCCGCGAGATCGCGGGGCTGTCAGGCCCGATGGTGAGCTGGGGGTAGTCGCCTCTTCCGGAGAGGCACCGGCATCCCCATCTGCTGCGCCGCCGCGCCGCACGCAACGACGGCGCCTACGGGAGACCATGACCGCCGCCGCTCGCTGGCCCCGTCGCTGGGCCGCCCTCCTGCTGCTCGCCTCGCTGCTCGGCGCCTGCGACGATCCCTTCGCGCCGCCGTCGCCCGACCGCGCGGCGATCGCCGCCGCGCAGCGCGAGATCGCGGCCAGCGCCGCGCCGCGTCCGATCAGCCGCAGCCCCGCCGCCGACCGCGCCATGCTGCAGCAGGTCGCCGCCCGGCTGCAGCAGGCCGCGCAGCCGCTCTGCCGCGCCGAGCAGGGCAAGCTCTGCAGCTTCACGCTCGAGCTGGTGCAATCGCCCGAGCCGAATGCCTTCGCCTCCGGCCGAAACCACATCGCCGTCACCACCGGCATGATGCGGCTGCTCGAGACCGAGGACGAGCTGGCCGCCGTCGTCGCGCACGAGATGGCGCACCACATCGCCGACCACATCGCCGAGGGCGGCTGGCGGTCGCAACTCGGTGCGCTGGTCGGCGCGCTGGTCGGCACCGCCGCCGACCTCGCCGTCGAGAAGGCCACCGGCATCGATCCCGGGCTGTCCGGCCTCGGCCCGCAGGCCGGGGCGCAGACCGCGCGGCTCACCTATTCCAAGCGGGACGAGCGCGAGGCGGACTATCTCGCGGTCTGGATGCTGGTGCGCGCCGGCTTCGATGCCGATCGGGCGGGCGGGCTCTGGGCCAAGCTCACCGCGCTCTCGGGCCAGCAGAAGACCGGGCTGCTCGACAGCCATCCGGCCGGGCCGGAGCGGCTGGCCGCCTGGCGCCGCGCGGTGGCCGAGATCCGCGCCGACCCGCAGGCGATGCCGGCGCGCAAGCGCTGAGGCGACAGGACTGCCCTGGCGTCGCGCCGCGGGCGGTGCTTGGCTCTCGACCATGACCCTCGTGCTCGATCATCTCGTCGTCGACGTCCGCGACCGCATCCTGGCCGAGGCCGAGACCTGGCGCCGCCTCGGCTTCACCCTGACGCCGATGGGCCGGCACAGCCTCGGCTCCTCCAACCACCTGATGATCCTCGGCGAGGATTATCTCGAACTGCTCGGCACCGACGTGCCCGGCGGCGCGCTGCGCCCCGATATCGCGCCCTATCCGGCCGGGCTGAACGCGCTGGTGTTCAAGACCGAGGATGCCGAGGCGCTGTCCACGCGGCTGGTCGCCGCCGGCGTGCCGGCGCTGCCGGCCTCTGCCTTCCATCGTCCGGTCGACCTGCCCGACGGCACGCAGGACGAGGCGCGCTTCCGCACCGTGCGGCTGGATCGCGCCGCGGCCTTCGACGGCCGCGTCTACTGGTGCGAGCATTTGACGCCGCAGCATGTCTGGCGCGCCGAATGGCAGCGCCACGCGAACGGCGCCGAGGCGGTGCTGCGCGTGCTGCTGAGCGCGCGCGATCCCGAGCGCCAGGCGGCGATGTTCCGCCGGATGTTCGGCGCCGCGGCGGTCGAGACCACCGCCGATGGCCGCGTGCTGCTGCGCGCCGGCCGGCCGGTGATCGAGGTCGCGGGCCACGCCCAGGTGACAGCCGAACTCGGTGCCGCGGCGCCCGATCCCTCCGGGCGCGGCGACCGCATGGCGATGGTCGCACTGAAGGTGCGCGACCTCGCCGCGACGACGGCGCTGCTGCGCGGCCAGGGCGTGGCGCTGGAGACGATCAGCGGCGGCGTGCGCCTGCCTGCGAGTGCCGCCGGCAACTGCACGCTGGAGTTCCACGGCTAGCGCAACCGCTTGAATCGTGCCGCGCGGGCGATGTACTCTGACGGCGCAACGTCCAGGTGCCGTGCCATGCCGATGAAGGTCCTCACGCGCCGTCGCGCCATGCTTGCCGCGCCCGCGCTGCCGCTGGTCGCGCTGGCGGGCGCCCGCGCCCAGCAGCCCTGGCCGTCACGGCCGATCCGGATCATCTCGCCCTTCCCGCCCGGCGGCATGGTGGATGTCCTGGCGCGCGCCGTGGCTCCGGCGATGTCGGCCGGGCTCGGCCAGCCCGTGCTGGTCGAGAACCGCCCGGGCGCGAACGGCAACCTGGGCGCCGAGGTCGTCGCCCGGGCCGCGCCGGATGGCACCACGCTGCTCGCCAGCTCGCTCGGGCCGATCGCGACCAACCAGTTCATCTACCCGACCATGCCGTTCGACACCGACACCGCCTTCGCCCCGATCGTGCTGCTCGCGCGGACGCCCAAGGTGATGTGCGTTGCCAATGCGCGACCCTGGCGCACGGTGCAGGAGGTGATCGCGGCGGCCCGGGTGCGGCCCGGCGCGCTGACCGCGGGCTCGGCCGGCAATGGCAGCAGCCTCCACGTCGCGCTCGAGATGTTCAAGCGGATCGCGGGCGTCGACATCCAGCACGTGCCGTATCGCGGCGCCGCGCCGGCGGTGACCGACCTGGTCGCCGGCCAGATCGACCTGATCATCGACAACCTGCCGAACATCTTCGCGCAGGTCGCAGGCGGCCAGGTGCGGGCGGTCGCCCTGGCCACCGAGCAGCGCCTGCCGCAGCTGCCGGGCGTGCCGACCATGCGGGAGGAAGGGGTGGAGTTCGTCTTCGGCACCGCCTTCGGCCTGGTGGCGCCGGCCGGCACGCCGGAGCCGGCGATCACGCGGCTGGCGGCGCTGGCGACCGACGCGTTGCGCGACCCCGCGGTCGGTGGCCGACTGGCGGAACAGGGCGCGCAGCCGGGCGGCGGGACGCCGGCCGAATTCGCGGCGCTGATCGTGCGCGAGAAGGCGGTGCAGGAGCCGGTGATCCGCGCCGCCGGCATCCGCGCCACGTAATCCCGGGCCTGGTGGCCCGCGACTACGCCGGCTTGCGGTAGGAGAAGGCCCGGTCGAAGCAGCCGAGGATATGTCCGCCCGCGGTCGTCGGCTCGTAATGCGGCTCGGTCGCGCCGAGCGCGCGCGGGTCGATCGGCGCGGCGAAGTTCGGATCGTAGAAGGTCGCGATCGACATCCGCTCATGGCCGGAGAGGTTGCGCACGCGGTGCGGCGTCGAGGCGAAGCGGTCATTGCTCCAGCGCCCGAGCAGGTCGCCCACGTTCACCACCAGCGTGCCCGGCAGCGGCGGCGCCGGAATCCAGGCGCCGGACTGGCGCTCCTTCACCTCGAGCCCGCCGCTGTCATCCTGCCAGAGCAGGGTGATGCAGCCGAAATCCGTGTGTGCCGCCAGGCCGAACTGGTCCTCGTCATCCACCGGCTGCGGCGGGTAGAAGATCGCCTGGGTGCGCTGCAGCGGCAGGGTGTAGTGCGGCGCGAAGAAGTCGCGCGGCAGGCCGAGGCTGAGTGCTACGGCGCGCAGCAGCTTCGCCCCGCAGGCGCCGACCGCGGCGAAATAGGCCTCCATCGCGGGCTTCAGCTCGGGCACTTCCGCCGGCCACTGGTTCGGCCCGCGCAGCTTCTCGCCGGCGAGCACCGCCGGATGGTCCGCCGGCAGGTCGAGGCCGAGCGAGTAGAACTCCTTCAGGTCGGGCTTCTTGGCGCCCTGCATCAAGGCGCCGCCGGCGGCGTGCCAGCCGCGATGCAAAAGGTTGGCCTTGGTGCGCTGCTTCACCTCGGCGGGCAGGTGGAAGAAGCGGCGCGCGGCGGTGACGGCGGCGTCGATCACCGGCTGCGGCACGCCGTGATGGCTGACGTAGAAGAAGCCCGGCCCCGAGCACGCGGCGTTGATCGCGGCGGCGACCTGGCGCTCGCCGGCCTCGCCGGCCTCCAGCGGGCGCAGGTCGATCACGGGCAAGGCCAAGGGTGAAGTTGTCGCGGTGGCGCCATCCGGCATGGCTGGTCTCCATGGTTGCCGCCAGTAACCGGAGCCGCGGCGGGGATGTCAACGCGGAAGCGCGGTCTGCCCGAGCACCCAGCCTTCCCAGCGGCGGATCCAGGGATCGTCTGGGATGAAATCCGGCCTGACGCCGTCGAGCACGCCGATCAGGCCGAGCAGACCGAAGAGGCTGTCCAGCCGGTCCTCGCCGGCTGCGTCCCTGCCGAAGCCGGACGCGATGGCGTCGCGCAGCGCGGCGCTCGGGGTTACGCCACGCGCGGCGAGCGCCTCCTGCAGCGCCGGCGCCAGCGCGCGGCGCGCCGCCGCATCGCGCTTGCTTCCCCGCAGCCTGAGGCCGCAATGCCGCATCGCCTCGGCCGGATAGACCTCCGCCAGCACCGCTTGCCCGGGTGCCAGCAGCGCGTGCAGCCCGCCCTCGAAGGGCCAGAGCCGGAGCGGCGCGCCGGCGGCGAGCCCGGGCGCCAGCCAGTCCCGCCAGGCCGAGATCGCCGCCTTGCCCGACTGGTTGGCGCCGAGCGTCCAGAACAGCGGCGCGCCGGCCGGCCGCTCCTCGGTCGCGCGGTCGCAGAGCCGAGAGAGGCCGGTGGCGTCGCCGAGGCCGAGCGCTGCGGCATGCGACAGGCGCGTCATGCCTTTCGCGCCGCGCGCCGGATAGAAGGGCCGGTCGTGGTCGATGGTCTCGAGCGTCGCGTTCACCATGAAGAAGCCGGGCCGTTCGGCAAGCCCGCGCAGGAAATCCGGGAAGCCCGCTTCTTCGCGCCGCGCCGCATAGCCGCGCGGCAGGCCGAGCGGCAGGTCGAGCCCGAGCGCCACCGGCGCGCGCTCCGCGATCAGCCGAGCGACCAGCGTGGCGGGGTCGCCGACCGGCACCGGTGCGTCGGCGCGCCAGCGCCCACCGTCACGCCGCGCGACGCTCACCCACCGCTTGCGCGGGTCGATGCTCCAGTCGGCATGGGCGGCGATCAGCGGGCCGTTCCTGGCGGGCATCCTGGCGCCGGCCGCTGATGATCCGCCCTACCGGTCGACTTCCTCGATCGAGAGGCCGAAGGCGGCCACACCTTCGGCGATGAGGTCGCCGACCAGTTCCATCCCGACCAGGTACTCGCCCGCGCCGCCATTCTCGTTGCGCTCGGCCGCGAGCCGCAGCGTCTCGGCCCATTCCTCGGCCTCGTAGTCGCCGCGGCCGATCCAGGCGAGGGCGATCAACGCGGCCTGCTCGTCGTCGTTCAGCCCGTCGATGAACGCGACCAGGGTCTCCTCGGTCTGCTCGTCGGAATCCTCGATCGGCGTGCGCTCCTCGGCATCCTCGTCGGCGAGCGCGTCCGGGTCGGTCTCCTCGGCGGCCTGCACGGCGCGGGCATGGTCGACGACGGTCGCCACCGTCTCGAGGCTGATCCCGAGATCCACCTCGTCATCGTCGGTCTCGGCCATGGCAGTGTCATCCTTTCCGTCTGCGCTATCGCCGGGACGGAGCGTCGGGTTCCCGAATGTGCCGCATCCTGCCAAAGCCGGGCGGCGCGACGCCAGCCTTGATTACGCGGCCCAGTCCGGCGCGAAGGGCGGGTTCACGGACCTGCCATCCTTCGGCAGGGCGGCGAGAGCGGCGAGGTCCTCGGAGTCGAGCCGGAGGTCGCAGGCCGCCAGGTTCTCCGCCTGCCGGGCCTTCGACGCCGCCTTCGGGATGGCCGCGACACCGGGGATCGCGAGCAGCCAGGCGAGCGCCACCTGGCCGGCCGTGGCGCCGTGCTTCGCCGCGATGCGCTGGATGGTCGCATCCTCGAGCACCTTGCCCTTCACCACCGGCGCGTAGCTGACCAGCACCATGCCGTTGGGGCGGGTCAGTTCCAGCAGCTTCTCCTGCGACAGCCAGACGTGATGCTCGACCTGCAGCGCGGCCAGCGGGACGATGCGCTGCTCGATCGCCCGCGCCAGCAGCCCGCGCGGGAAATTCGCAACGCCGACGGCGCGTGCGAGGCCGGCCTCGCGGATCGCCGCCATGGATTCCAGGCACATGGTCAGGTCCATCTGCGGGCTCGGCCAATGCACCATCAGCAGGTCGACATAGTCGAGCTTCAGCCGTGCCAGCCCTCGATCGAAGGCGGCGCGGAAGCTGGCATGGTCCTGCGTCGCATCCTTCTGGTCGAGGTAGTGCCAGACCTTGGTCGTCAGGAAGATCTCGCCGCGCGGGAGGCCGCTGGCGCGGATCGCAGCACCCACGGGTTCCTCGTTGCCGTATTTCTCGGCGGTGTCGATGTGGCGGTAGCCGAGGCCGAGCGCGGTCTCGACCGAGGCCTGGCACTCCGCCCCCAGCATCGGCCAGGTGCCGAGGCCGAGGCGCGGCATGCGGATCAGGGGGGATTCGAAGACGGGAACAGTCATGGCTTTACCTCCGCGAGAGGTCGACCAGCCCAGCAAACCCCGTCTCGGTCCCGAAGGCCAGATGCGTTCCCGTGGCATTCCAGGCGATCGCCGAGACCGCGCCATTCCCGGGTGCCGCGACCGGCACCACCTTGCCCGAGGCGATCTCGGCGATCAGCACCAGGCCGTCGGCGAAGCCCGCCGCCACCACCTCATGCTGCGGATGGCAGGCGACGGCACTCACCAGCACGCCGTCGCCGCCGGCCAGCTCGGTCGGCGCCTTGCCCATCGGCCCGCCGCCGAAGAAGGGCCAGATCACCACGGCATCGGCGCCGCTGGTCGCCAGCCAGCGGCCGCGCGACGTGAAGGAGAGGCTGCGGGTCTTCGACGGGTAGCCCGACATGCGCATGTGCTGGCCATCGGCCAGCCGCCAGCCATGCAGCGCATTCTCCTGCATGGCGGTCACCACATGCGTGCCGTCCGGGCTGATCGCGATGGAGGCGTGGCTGCCCTTCCACTCCAGCACGCGCGGCTTGTCTTCCTTGGAGGCCACGAACCACAGCGAGGCGCCGTTGTAGTGGCTGCACGCCACGCGCTTGCCCTTGGCATCGAAGGCAATGCCGCCGACCGCGGTGGGATGCGCCAGTACCTTCAGCGCCGCGCCCCTGGCATCGAAGAGGTGCAACTGCTTGCCGACCGCCGCGGCGCGCAGGCCGCTGTCATGCGCCGCGACATGCTCGACCCATTTCATCGCACCGAGCCTGGCGATCTCGGTGACGGTGCCGTCGGGCGCGGTCTGCACCATGCGGCCGTCATCGCCGCCGGTGAGGAACCCGCCCACGGGATCGGCGGCGAGCGAGAGCACGGCGCCGTCATGCGCCGCGGCGTTGGTCCAATCCTCCGCCATGGCCTGCGGCCGGGCGATGCGGACGCTGCCGTCACCCAGGCCCAGGCCGAGCGTCCCGTCGCGCCCGAAGGCGAGGCCGACCACCCAGGCGCCGAGCGCGCGCGAGGTGCCGCGGGCGTCGATCAGGAATTCCGGCGCGGTCTCGCTCATCCTTCCACCTGGCAGCTCTCGAACCCCCGCCGCAGCTGCGGCCGGTTCAGGCCCCGCCCGATGAAGACGATCTTCGACTTCCGCGGATCGCCGTCCTTGACCTCGCCGATGAAGTCGCCGTCGGCGATCATGTGCACCGCCTGGAAGGCGAAGCGCCGCGTCTCGTTCGCGTAGTAGAGGATGCCCTTGGTCCGCAGCAGGTCCTGGCCCTTGTTGGCCAGCAGCTGGGTGATCCAGGCGTTGAACTTCTCGGGATCGATCGGCTTCGAGACCTCGAAGGACACGCTCAGGATGTCGCTGTCGTGCTCGTGGTCGTCCTCGCCCGACAAGAACTCCGGCTCGCGCTCGAGGATGCGGGCTAGGTTGAAGGCGTCGCGGCCGATCACCGCGTCGATCGGCACGGCCGACTTCGTGCTGCGGCGGATCTCGGCATAGGGGTTGATCGTCCTGATCCGCCGCTCGACCTCCAAGGCTTCGGCCTCCGTCACGAGGTCCATCTTGTTGACCAGTATGATGTCGGCAAACG
>Ga0114976_10000528_pt1 | contig 23994 bp, 21 predicted proteins | sample S_130805_EF_Meta_FD_87319 | JGI IMG/M metagenome (GOLD analysis project Ga0114976, IMG submission 87319) | Freshwater microbial communities from Lake Simoncouche, Canada to study carbon cycling - S_130805_EF_MetaG | ecosystem: Environmental > Aquatic > Freshwater > Lake | place: Lake... | reverse complement strand
TTCTTCCTATAGAGCCGTCGTAGACTACGACGTTGATAGGACGGGTGTGGAAGCGTGGTAACACGTTAAGCTTACCGTTACTAATAGCTCAATTGGCTTGATTTATGCACTGAAAAATTTTTTGTTGATACAAATTACAATAATTTTTTAAACTTCAAATGTTTCTCTTAATCTGTTAAAACATAACAGAATTTTTCTATTTTTTAAAATTAATGAAAAACAACAATTCTTATTCGGTTAATGATGAGATAGATCTAGGCGCTCTTATTAGATTCCTGTGGAAAGAGAAAATTTTAATTTTATTTATAAGCGCAATATGCGCTTTATTAAGTTACCTATATGGTTCTTTGCAGCATCAAGATTTTAGAACGGAAATTACTCTTAAAAACCCACCGCCACAATTATTTGATTCTTACAATTTCAAATTAGAAACAAGTAGCTCATATAATTTTAAATTTGATCTCAATAAAGAGAGCGGCAATAACAACAATAATGACAGCAACAATCACAACGTCCAACTTGCGCAATTTGTTGGTGATTTCAATTTAAACTTTTTATCCCTAGATAATGTAGAAAGCTTTTTAGCGCAAAGTAAGGAATTTGATAATTTTAAAGCATTTTTAAAATCAAGAAATAGTACTGCACCAGAATATTTTAAAAATAAAAAATTTGGACAAATTGAGGAAAAAAATAAAACTATCTTAAACAAATATTTTTTAGTTACCCCGAAAGAATTAGATGGAGTTATCTTTTTGAATGGTTATGCAGAATTTATTAAAAAAAAAACTATTATTGAATTTAAAGAAAATTTAAAATTTAAAATTAAAAATAGTATTAATGTTCATAATCAAGCATTAGAAATCGCAAAAAAAATTAATCTAGAAAACCCAATTATAACCTCAATGAATACAGGGAATGCAGTGGTTTCTGAACCAGAAGCCTTATTTTATAAAGGTTATAAAGTTATAACTCAGCAAATTGTTCATTTAAACCAATTAATGATAAACTTAGAAAATGATCAATTTAATTACAATCACGTATTAGACAAAGCAAGCTTATCAAATATTTCAAAATCTTCATCCTTATATTTGATAGTAGGATTAATGTCTGGAATTCTTTTGTCTTTTGTAGTTATTTTTTTTAAGAGCGCTCTAAAAGAAAAATAATAAAGATTTCAAAGTGTAAATTAATGAAAAAAGCTTTAATCACAGGCATTACTGGACAGGATGGTTCCTATCTTGCAGAATTTTTACTTAACAAAGGCTATGAAGTTCATGGTATTAAAAGACGAACATCATTAATAAATACTGATCGAATTGATCATTTGTATCAAGATCCTCATGAAACTGAGCGAAATTTTATTTTACACCACGGTGATATGACAGATGCAACTTCTTTAATAAGCATTGTCCAAAAAGTTCAGCCTGATGAAATTTATAATTTAGCTGCACAAAGTCATGTGGCTGTTTCCTTTGAAGAACCAGAATATACCGCTAACTCTGATGCCCTGGGGGCACTTAGAATTTTAGAAGCCATTCGAATCTTAAAATTAGAGAAAAAAACTAAATATTATCAAGCTTCAACATCTGAATTGTTTGGGAATACAAAAGAAATTCCGCAAAATGAAAACACACCCTTTTCTCCAAGAAGTCCCTATGGAGTTGCAAAATTATATGCTTATTGGATAACAGTAAATTATAGGGAAGCCTATGGCATTTTTGCTTGCAATGGTATTTTGTTTAATCATGAAAGTCCTGTTCGAGGGGAAACCTTTGTTACAAGAAAAATTACTAGGGCACTTACACGAATAAAACTTGGATTGCAAAAAAATTTATATCTTGGAAATCTTAATGCAATGAGAGACTGGGGGCACGCCAAAGACTTTGTGGAAGCACAATGGTTAATGCTACAACAAAAAAATTCCGAAGATTTTATTATTGCGACTGGTAAACAATATTCAGTTCGAGATTTTATTAATGAAGCTTCAAGAAATTTAGATATGAAAATTGAATGGAGGGGGAAACATTTAAATGAAGTAGGTTATTTTAATGAAAAAGAAATTATTAAAGTTGATCCAAGATATTTTAGACCAACAGAAGTTGAAACATTATTAGGTGACGCAAGTAAAGCGAAAAAAAAATTAAACTGGGTACCCAAGATATCATTTGAGCAGTTAGTAAAAGAAATGATTGACAAAGATTTAAAGTTATCGAAAAATGATAATAAATTTATTAACAATCAAAAGTTATATTAATATATAAAATTAAGGGAAAAATAAAAAACGATTCAATTACGTAATAAAAAAGTTTTTTATAAAAACCTTCATTTTATTGTTATAATAATAAAAAATTATTTCTAATTTAGAATAAAGAAATGATTAAATTAGTGAGAATAATAACAAAACTTGTTAAAGCAACCTATGTTTTGCTAAGACAATTTTTGCGCACAAATTTTAAACCAAAAATATATATTTTTGCAAAAGAATATCGTTCAGAATCCGAAAATGGAACATATGCTTCAGCAATTTTAAGCATATTAAAAAGTCAAAAAACTTTTGCAAATTTTAAACGGAACCCCTTATACAGGGATATTTTAGAACATGTTTCTGAAGAGCAGGGCAATGCTTATCTTGATGTTTTGAAGTTAAGAAACGATGGAATTCTAAAGCATGCACTTGAAACAGTTCTTTTATCTGACACGATTGGCAATCCGTTAAAATTTAGATATACTGGCTACTCGACGCTTCTCTCTCCAACCACTTTACGTTATGTGAAAGTTTCAAGCGATTTAAAAATTTTATTTGGCGAGGACTTGGGTGAAGTAGCTGAAATTGGTTGTGGATATGGTGGGCAAACATTAGTTAACGACCAAATCCTTAATGTACGCTCAGCTAAATTGTTTGATCTTCCGATCGTTAACAAACTTATTAGACGTTATTTAAATACCCACCTCCTTCATGGGGCGTTTAAAACAACTGGTATTAATGAAGAAGTAGCCTCTTCATATGACCTTGCTATAAGCAATTATGCTTTTTCAGAACTCCCAAAAAAATTACAACTAATATACATAACCAAAGTACTATCTAAGTCTAGGAAAGGATATTTAACTATGAATAGCGGACTTTCTGGCGGCGGTTCAATTGAAAAACTTTCATTAAAAGAGTTACGATATCAATTACCAAATTTTGAAACATTTGAGGAAAAACCTTTAACAGGTCACGATAATTATATAATCGCATGGGGACATGCTAAAAATAAAGCTCTAGAATATTTTACAATTAAGAATTAAGATGAAAATAAATTGTAGAGCATACAGTTCTAAAAATTATTTTTATAGTTTTAAAAAATAATAAATTTGCCCCTAATCAAATGAAAAAATTAGAAATCAATAACAAGCAGCAAAAATCAAAAATATTTATAGCAGGTCATAAAGGCATGGTTGGATCTGCTTTGGTTCGTCTTTTACAATCCCAAGATAATCAACTCATAATTAAAGACAGAAAAGAACTTGATTTATTAAATCAAAAAGATGTTCAAAATTTTTTTAAATATGAAAAAATTGAGCAGGTATATTTAGCTGCTGCAAAAGTGGGCGGTATTCATGCAAATAATACTTATCCTGCAGAATTCATTTACGAAAATTTGATGATACAAAACAATATAATACACAATGCTTTTTTAAATGGGGTTAAAAATTTGTTATTTTTAGGATCAAGTTGTATATATCCAAAAAATGCTCACCAGCCTATGAAAGAAGAGGAATTATTGACTGGAAAATTAGAGCCAACAAATGAGTCTTATGCTATTGCTAAAATTGCAGGAATCAAAATGTGCGAAAGCTATAATCGTCAATATGGAAAAACACATGGAGTTGATTACAGATGTATAATGCCATCAAACCTTTATGGACCAGGGGATAATTATCATCCTAAAAATAGCCATGTGATACCAGGTCTGATTTGTCGCTTTCATGAGGCAAAAAAAAACAATTTACCAAAGGTTATTATTTGGGGCACAGGCAGACCCAAACGTGAATTTTTATATGTGGATGATATGGCAAGAGCTTCAATTCATTTGATGAATATAGACAAAAAAACTTATGATGAACAAACTTCACTAAGTTGTAGCTTTATAAATATTGGTAGTGGTGAGGATCTTACTATTAAAGAACTCGCAGAAACTATTAAAGAAGTCGTGGGCTTTAAAGGAGAAATTCATTTCGACCCAACCAAACCTGATGGCAATCCTAGAAAATTATTAAATAGTGAAAGAATACGCAATCTTGGGTTTAAGTCAGAAGTGAGTTTAAAGGAAGGTCTTGTTAAAACCTATCAAGATTATCTAAAGGCTTAATGCAAACTATAAAAAAAATATTTTTTTTATTGAATTCTAATGAAAAAAAAAAAAGTTCAGGTTTATTATTAATAATACTCATAATAAACGCTTTTTTAGAAATGATTGGCGTAGCATCTATATTACCTTTTGTTTTAGTTCTAACTAACCCCGGTCTTATTGAGACAAACTTAATTTTAAATTTTATGTTTAAAGCTTCAAATATATTTGGAGTTAAAAATAATCAGCAGTTTTTTTTTATTTTAGGAATTCTTGTTTTTACATTATTGATTATCTCACTTATCTTTAAGATGCTTGCAACTTATTTACAACTTCGGTTTACTCTAATGCTTGAATACACTTTTGGTAAACGTTTAATAGAAGGATATTTAAACCAGCCTTATAGTTGGTTTTTAAATCAGCATAGTTCTAATCTTGGAAAAAATATTTTATCAGAAGTAGGACAAGTAGTTGGAGGTGGTATATTTCCATTTATAGAACTGATTTCTAAGGGCATGATCGTAATTTCAATTATAACTTTATTAGTTATTTCTGATCCAAAACTTGCACTTATGGTTGGGCTTGCATTTGTTAGTTCTTATGGACTTATTTTTTATTTTTTTCGTAAATATCTTAATCAAATTGGAGAAAAACGATTAAAAAACAATCAGTTACGCTTCACAGTTGTTAATGAAGCATTTGGAGCCTCAAAGGAGATTAAAGTTGGAGGATTAGAAGAAACTTACATTAAAAATTTTTCAAATTTTGCAATAATTTTCGCACAAACGCAAACTTCCGCTTCAATTATATCAACGTTACCTCGCTTTGCATTAGAAGCGATCTCTTTTGGTGGTATTTTATTAATATTACTTTATATGATTGCTCAAACAGGAAGTTTTAACGATGCTTTACCTGTTCTCAGCTTATATGTTTTTGCTGGCTACCGCTTGCTTCCAGCGCTGCAACAAATTTATACATCATTTACTAGTCTTGTTTTTATAGCCCCTTCACTTGATAAATTATATAAGGATCTTAAAAAACTTAAACCTTGCAATAAAAATCATGATCAAGGTGTTTTGCTTTTTAATAAAACAATTGTTTTAAAAAATATTCACTATAATTACCCGAATGTGTCACGAACCGCGTTAAAAGATATTAATCTAAGTATTCCTGCAAAATCTATCGTTGGACTAGTAGGCGCTACTGGCAGCGGCAAGACTACAACGATTGATATTATTTTAGGATTACTTGAGGCTCAAAAAGGAACTTTAGAAGTTGATAAAACAGTTATCACAAAAAAAAATTCAAGATCATGGCAACGATCCATTGGTTATGTGCCACAATATATTTATTTAGCAGACAAAAGTGTTGCTGCTAATATTGCCTTTGGAATAGAGTCTAAAGATATTAATAAAGATTTAGTTGAAAAAGTCTCAAAAATTGCAAATTTGCACAATTTTGTCATAAATGAATTGCCCAAACAATACCAAACTACAATCGGTGAGCGTGGAGTTAAACTGTCAGGCGGGCAACGTCAGAGAATTGGAATTGCAAGAGCTTTATACCGCAATCCTAAAGTTTTAATTTTAGACGAAGCAACTAATGCTTTAGATAATGAAACTGAAATGGCGGTAATGGATGCAGTAAATAATCTTAGTAAAGATATTACCATTATCATAGTTGCTCATCGTTTAAATACAGTTAAGAATTGTGATATTATCTTTAAATTTGAAAAAGGTAAGATTATAGCTCGAGGAACTTATGAGGAAATATTTGATAGCAAAATTATATAAAAGTTCTATAAATAGTTTTAAATATTATGAAGTTAATGAGATATCTAATTGCTATATCTTTAAATCCATTTTTAATTTTTAAATCTATTTATCGGCTTCCATGGTTTTTTTTTCAGAAAGTTCAATTTCAAAAACTTCTTAAAAAAAATTCATATTCGCATCTGGAGGTTCTTCCAATTTTATTTGATTATGACAAACAAGTAGGATTGCTTGGTGAATATTTTTGGCAAGATTTGCTAGTAGCAAAAAAAATAATCAAGTTAAATCCAAAAAGACATATTGACATTGGGAGTCGGATTGACGGTTTTATTGCACATCTTGCTTGTGTGCGTAAAATTGAAGTTCTAGACATTCGCCCTTTAAGTTCCTCTATTGAAAATGTAAAATTTACTCAATGGGATATAAACAATCCTAAAGAGGAACTTTATTCCACTGCGGACTGTGTATCTTGCTTACACACACTGGAACATTTAGGACTCGGACGTTATGGTGATAAATTAGACCCTGATGGTTGGAAAAAAGGACTAAATTCAATTGTAAATTTGCTTGTCGACAAAGGAAAACTATGGCTTTCTGTTCCTCTTGGAAATGAACGCATTATGTTTAATGTGCATAGAATTTTTGCTCCTAAAACTATCGTTGATTACTGTAGTCAGCTAGGGATAAAACTCGCTCAATTTTATTATTTAACTGACAACGGATTTAAAAAATCATCTAACATTTTAAAAGATATGAGGAAAATAGCTAACAAAAATTATACTGTTGGAATTTTTTTATTTAGAAAGCAAATACTTGCATAAGAGAAATAAATTGAACAAAATATTTTTATTAATATTAACTTAACTAATGATATTGCATATAGAAGACGGCAGACTCGGTAATCAATTATTTCAGTATGTTGGTTTAAAAAAATATTTTCCTAAAGAAAATTTATTTTTTTTGGGTAGTGAAAATTTTCAAAAATTATTTGAAAATATAGACGGATATTTTTTATTTAATAAAAAAATTAAACCTTTATATTTTTATTTAATAGTTAGAGCTATTTTATTTTTAACAAAAATTCGTTTTGTAGGTAGAATTTATGAAGATATAAGTTCAAATTATAAAATTAATATTAAACAAGGAATTTTATGGAAAATATTTATATCTTATAATAATTATTTTCAACATCAAGAATCAATTGCTGAAATTAAAAATCCACCAGTTTTAAAATTTAAAATACGAAAAAAAGCATTAGAATGGTTTAAAGAAAAAAGAATTAATTTAAATAAGAACAAGATTGTATTTGTCCATATTCGACGCACTGATTATTTGCATATCCCATCCAATAGATTTCCCGGAGTACTTAATATAAGTTGGTATAAAAAAATGATGAACTTAGTAAAAAAAAAAATACAAAACCCTATTTTTGTAATAATGGGTGACGATCATTATTACCTTCAAGATTGTTTTAAATCATCTAATACAATTTTTATTTCTGAAAATAAATTTGAAATAGACTTATCAATTATGACATATTGTGCAGCTGGAATATTATCACCCAGCTCCTTTGCTTGGTGGGGTGCTTTTTATGCTCGCAAATATAACTTAAATGTAAAATTTTTTTTTATAGGACCAAAATATTGGCTAGGTCATAGAGAGAAAAAATGGGTTCCTCAAAATTTTTATACGAACTGGATTACTTTTATTGAATAGAAATTTCTTTCTTTTTAGAATGGTAGATATTTAAAAACAACCAAGGTAAATAACTAGTAGAAATTTTTAAATTAAAAATTATAAACTTTATTTTATTTTATAAATTTAATGCTATTATGAAATTTATAATTAAATAAGACAAAAATGAATTTATAAATTTTTTAATAGAAAATTGATTGTGTACAAAATTAGCTGAAAAATAATTTTCATAATTTTTCAAAATACAACTAATCTATTGGACTAAAAAATGTCTATTAAAAAAATTTTAACATGGAACGTTTCAATTTTAATATTTTAATTGCTATTAAAAAATTAAATATTTTTTTATGATTTCTGTAATTATTCCCACAAGAAATAGAGCCAACTTGTTGAATGATACTTTAAAATCTATTGTAAATCAAAGTATCTCGTTATCAGAATTTGAGATTGTAGTTGTTGATAATGGATCAAACGACAAAACCGCTGAAATTATTAATAAATATAAGCACCAATTAACCAATCTGAGAACAATTTTTGTTCCCGAACCAGGTTTGCACAATGGTCGTCACGAGGGCATGAAAGCAGCCAAAGGTGACATTCTTGTATTCGCAGATGATGATATAGAGGCTTTACCAACATGGTTACAAAGTATTTGTGAAGCTTTTAAAGATCCAGAAGTAGCTATGGTGGGAGGAAACAATTACCCTCTTTTTTTAGAATCACCACCTGATTGGTTAAATAAAATTTGGAATAGAAAAACGTTTCGTGGTCATAAATTTGTTTCCGAACTTAGTATTTGCGAATTCAACCTTAATACAAAAAATATAGATCCAAGGTGCATTTGGGGCTGCAATTTTCCTATTAGAAAAAGTGTCCTAATAGAAGCTGGAGGATTTCATCCAGACAGTTTTCCTGAGAATCTAAAAAAATTTTCAGGTGATGGAGAGACTCATGTTTCAAAATATGTCTATGACAGAGGTCTGAAATCCGTTTTTAGGCATGAGGCATCTATATTTCACAAGGTTACACCAGAAAGGTTGACCAAAGAATATTTTTACAAACGTTCATTTGAACAGGGAATTAGTAATTCTTACACGATTTTAAGAGATGATTTTGTAAAGAATAAGAATTCAAACAATAAAGAAAACTTTCTAAAGTTGATAACAAGAAATTTTAGAGATTTACTAACTATTTTTAATAAATTATTAATTAATAAAATATTGACCAGTTCTATGGAAAGATATATTACAGAAATTAAGCTTAAAGGGCTCAAGGAAGGATTTAATTATCACCAAAAATTATATAATGAAGACCAAGAATTACGTGATTGGGTACATAAAGAAAAATATTATTAGCTTTCTATAAAAACCAAATAGTTTTTAACTTTATACCAAGACCTGATTTTAAATTACGTTCTATGCAAACAAAAAGATTAATAAATGTTTAAAAAAAGATTAACAAATATTTAAATTATAAGTCGAAATGATAGAAGTATTAAAATATATATTTAAGATTATATAAAAACTATTTAAATAATAATGATAAAAAATATTATTCATCAAAATAAATTATTATCAATTATAATAAGAACAAACTACAAAGAAAATGGAATTAAATTTTTTACACCTAGCGAGTTTTCTCAGCAACTTGGTTATATGAACCGTCCAAAAGACTATGTAATTCTTCCACATTTTCACAATCTAGTTGAACGTAATATAAATTTTACAAAAGAAGTATTATTTATTAAATCTGGCAAAGTTAGAGTTGATTTTTATAATGATGAAAAAAATTATCTTGAAAGTTATATTTTGTATGCTGGTGACGTGATACTTTTTGCATATGGCGGTCATGGTTTTAAAATGTTGGAACCTACAGAGATCATCGAAGTAAAACAAGGACCTTATGTAGGTGACATAGATAAAAATTGTTTTGAACCAGTTAATGATGACAAATTAAATATTAAACATTAAATTATGTCAGACAGTGTTTTTGGCATTTATAGTGATTATTATGATCTCTTCTATAAAGATAAGAATTACTTTGAAGAGTCTGAATATATAAAAAATTTATTAAGTCATAATGGTATTGTAAATGGTGATATTTTAGAGTTTGGCTCGGGTACTGGAAAACATGGCATTTTACTATCAAATTATGGTTATAAGGTTCACGGAATTGAATTGAGTGCAAAGATGATTGCTAAGGCCCAAAAAAATAAAGGCTTTTCATGTCAACAAGGGGATATTACCTCTGTTAATATACAAAAAGATTACGACGCAGTTCTGGCGCTATTTCATGTTATTAGTTATCAAACAACAAATAAAAAGCTGCAGATGGTATTTGCTAACGCAGCCAAGCATTTGAAAACTGGTGGGCTTTTTATATTCGATTTTTGGTTTAGCTCTGCGGTTAATAAACATGTTCCATCAGTTCGAATAAAGCGCTTTTTAGATGATAAGGTTGAAATTTTAAGAATAGCAGAGCCAAAAATTTATAATAATGAAAATATCGTAGATGTAAAATTCACTTTTTTTGTCAGAAATTTAAAAAAAGGGCATATAGAAACATTTGAAGAAGTTCATCCTATGAGACATTTTAGTTTACCTGAGCTTGAAATATTAGCCGCGAAACATGGTTTTAATTGTTTGCAAACAGAAGAGTTTTTAACTAGTAAAAAAGTAAGTGAAAATACCTGGGGAGTTTGTATGGTACTTAGAAAAATCTGATGAAGAGTAACTATATTCCAGTTAATGAACCTTTGCTGGAAGGAAATGAGAAAAAATACCTTGCTGAATGTATCGACACAGGTTGGATTTCATCTGATGGACCTTTTATTAAAATTTTTGAGCAAAAATTTGCTAAGCAGATGGGAAGAAAATATGGCGTTGCAGTTACAAATGGCACTGCTGCGATTGATGCTGCGGTAGATGCTCTTGATATCGGTCCTGGCGATGAAGTAATTTTACCAACATTTACTATTATTTCATGTATTCTGCAAATTGTACGTTCAGGTGCAACGCCAGTTCTTGTTGATAGTGATCCACTAACCTGGAATATGGATGTTAGTCAGATCGAGAGTAAAATTACCCCTCGCACTAAAGCAATTATGGTCGTACATATTTACGGGTTGCCAGTTGATATGGGCCCAGTTTTAAAAATTTGTAATAAGTATAATTTAAAGTTAATAGAAGATGCTGCAGAGGTCATCGGGCAAACTTATAATGGAAAGCCCTGCGGTTCATTCGGTCATATTAGTACAGTAAGTTTTTATCCAAATAAACATATCACAACTGGTGAAGGAGGCATGATATTAACTGATGATGAAAATCTAGCAGAAATATGTCGTGGTTTGCGTAACCTATGTTTTCAGCCAAATAAACGATTTGTGCACGAGCGGTTGGGTTGGAATTTAAGGATGACCAATATACAAGCCGCTTTAGGTTTAGCGCAAATAGAAAAGATTGAACAATTTATTCAAAAAAAAAGGGATATTGGATATCAATATACTAAATTACTAAAAGATATATCTTGCATACAATTACCTTTAGTCAGTACGGATTTTGCTGAAAATATTTATTGGGTATATGGCATTGTTCTTGATTTGAAAAAAAAAATTGACTCTGAAACAATAATAAAAAAGCTATCCCAGGCAGGAATTGGAGCAAGGCCATTCTTTTGTCCAATGCATCAACAGCCTGTGCTAAAAAAAATGGGTTTTTTCTCTAATCAAAAATATCCAGTAGCAGAAAGAATGTATAAATATGGATTTTATATACCAAGCGGCTTGTCATTAGAAAGATCACAAATAGATAGAGTCGCAAAAAATATAAAATTAATTATTAAAAATATTTAAATTAAATAAATAAATTTAATGATGAAAATAGGAATAATATATCCGGTACCATTTCTTGATAGTGTGCCTGCTGTGCAGAGCTTAGCTTTAAAGCTTGCTAATGAAGGTAATAACGTTAAATTATTTGTTCTTAGTCCAGGAAAATACCATAATGCACCATCTACAGATAATAAAAATATAAAGATTTATACTTTCAATATAAAAAAATTATTTAAAAAAAATAGAATTATCAATTTTTTGCCTAATAATTTTTTATTTATTTTCTGGTGTTATAAGATCCTTGATAAGTCAAAGTATGACCATATTATTGGTGTAGATCCGTCTGGTCTAGTTATTTCAGGATTATTATCTTTTATTAAATCAATAAATTTTTCATATTTATCATTAGAATTAATACTAAGGTCAGATAAAAATAAAATGTATAGAGGTTATAAATTATTAGAATCATTTTTTATAAAAAAAACTAAAAATATAATAACTCAGGATGATTTAAGACTCGGCTTGTTAAAGAATGAATACAAACTTGATACGGATAAATTTTTATTACTCCCAAATTCTCCAATTGGTAATGCAAGAATTAAAAGATCTAAATGGCTTCACAAAAAATTAAAAATACCAAAAAATACTAAGATAATCTTATATATAGGGTCCTGGTCAGATCAATTCTATAATAATTGGATTACCGAGTTAGCGTCCGCGGACATTGGTGGTTGTTTAATTGTTGTGCAAACAAGAAAAAAAATTAAGATTGAAAAAAATTATAATTCTAAAAAAATAAAGTTTTTGACTACTCCAGTTAGATATTCTGATTTAAATAAACTGATTTCATCAGCATCTATTGGTCTTGCTTTTTATGACGGCAATTACTCAGAAAATATTAAATATGTGGGGAAATCTTCTGGAAAAATGACGCATTATTTATTTAATGGTGTTCCTTTGATTTGTAATTCACTTCCTTATTGGCAACAATCTCTCAAAAAATTTAAGTCTGGTTTATGTGCAGATAGCACAATCCAATTACAAACAGCAATATTTAAAATTATGAACAATCTATCAAGTTTTTCAGACGGTGCCTTATCTCACTTTAATAACGACTTGAAAATTAACTTTTCAAGTTCTATGCTAAAATGAATTTAGTTATAAATAGACACTGACTTTTAAAATATATAAAAAATTAGCAATGTTTATTATATGATAGTAAATTTTTATCTTTTGATACTAGCATTCTTCAAACTTTTGTTGGCTCATCAGTTGTTTCGTGAAAATACTTTTTATTTTGTTTTTTGGCGAGCTGTTTTGTATTTTGATATATTTTTAACTATAATTGCATTGTCGGCCAATATCATATGGTCTAGTTATTCTTTTAGTTCTGATATATCTAATTTTCTATATCCTTTATTAGATTTTTTTTATTTCTCAATATTTTTAATTTTCTTTTTATTATTTGTAGGCAAATATATCCCCACAGTTTCTAGTAGATATTTTTATTCAACAATGAATTTCTTATTATTTTTTTCAGTTTTATATTCATTTTTAAGTTTATATATTATTATCCAAGGTCACAATATCTCCTTGCCATTTTTACTATTTCCTTTTGGTAGTTTAATAAAAGCTATTTGGATTGTGGGTCCATTATTTGGAGCTTTTTATTGGTCAAAATTAAAAAAAAGTCAGAAAATAATATTAATTATATCAATTTTATCTTTTTTTTTATTAACCATACCAAGCGGTAGACGATCATTGTTATTATTTATTATTTTCTTTCTTATTTTTTGGTGCTGGAAAAAAAATTTCTTAAAAAAGATAATATTAATATTGGTTCTAGGTTTTTTTTATAGTTTAATTGAAGGTTTCCATGTGCAATTTAAGGAATATACAAAAACTGGTTCTCTAAATTTAAATTTAAATGAAAGAATAAAACAAGTTTCACAATCACATCAATCTAGAGATTTTATTAATGAGGCTGTGCAAAGAATATTGCATCAATACATGTTAATAGAGCCTGTCCATAAAGAATTACAAAGGACAGACGGTGTTGGATTAAAACCTTTTAAGAGTGCAATTTATTCGATTATTCCATCACAATTTTTAAATAATAAACCATGGCCTGGAAGCATAGATGGAACTAAGTATTCATCTTTTGAATATCTAGTAAATGATATAGCTTTTAACACAGGCTCGAATATGTCTGAATATCCAATTTCTTTAGAATTTGTATGGCATGGAAGTTATTTATTAGCTTTGATCAGTTTTATTTTATCGATTTTTATTATGGTTGCTTTCTATCGTGCTTCGGTATTTTTTAGAGATCGGCTTGTTATCTTGCCTCTGCTAGCTGTTTATCCAGGTGACTATAATTTTTTTCAACCAGGAATAATTAAGCTTATCCAAATGTTTGCTTATATTTATTTACCAGGTTTTATTATATTATTTTTTTTAATATTTTTAAAATATTTATCAGGCAGCAATTCCTCAGACAAAAATGCTAAACTACCAATAAACATGGTTGATAAATGATTTTATCACGAATTAAAGGAGGTATTGGTAATCAATTATTTATCTATGCTGCTTCTAGAAGGTTAGCTTTAAAAAATAATACTGACCTTGTTCTTGATCATTTAAGTGGTTTTAATTATGATAAAGATTATCAACGTCATTATCAATTAGATCATTTTAATATTCCTTGCAGGAAAGCAACAGCTAAAGAGCGACTAGAGCCTTTCCCTCGTGTTAGACGATATTTAAAACGTTTCTGGAGTAGAAATCTATCTTTTGAAAAACGAAGTTACATTCAAGAAGAAGGTGCAAATTTTGAGTCTCAATTTCTCAATTTAAGTTTGAAAGGCAAAGTTTATTTAGAGGGATATTTTCAAAGTGAAAACTTTTTCAAAGATGTCGAGTTATTTATTAAAAAAGATTTATATATCTACCCACCAAATGATAATAAAAACTTAAGCATGTTAAAGAAAATCCAGGACAAAGTTGCGGTCGCTATTCATGTTCGATTTTTTGATAAAAGTATTATCACATTAAATAAAAACCTAAAAAACGTGGCAAACACCTCATTCGACTATTACAAAAAAGCTATTATAAAAATGAATGAAGGGGTTAATAATGCTCACTATTTTGTATTTTCCGATCAACCTCAAAAAGTCATTAATTATTTACCACTAGCTCAAAACCAAATTACACTCATCGATCACAACCATGGCGATAATATGGCGTATGCTGATCTATGGCTTATGTTGCATTGTCAGCATTTCATTATTGCCAAAAGTACTTTCAGTTGGTGGGGTGCGTGGTTATCAAATAATAAAAATAAAATAATTATTGCCCCTAAAATTGAAGAGAGCGAATATACTTTTTGGAGCAAGAAATCATTATTACCAAAAACCTGGACTCAACTTTGAGATAGTAATTGTAATAAAATAGGCGTGGTAAAATTGTTAAGAGACAACGTAAGAGTAGTAAATAATTTAATAATAAAATAATCTTAATGTGTGTAATTATATTTAAGCAAAAGTTATTAAAATAAGTTGCTAAAAATAAATTATACAGCATTTTATAAAAATTTATTCATAGAACCAAGATTTTAAATTAAAGAGATAAGATTTATTAAAATTTATATATTACTTTAAAACAATTATTTATTTCATGAATAAATCTTTTATTTTTATTAAATCACTAGGTCTTGGTAATTTTTTTATTTTACTATTTGCAATTTTTACTTCTAAAAAACTTAATTTGTCAGTATGTAAAAAACTTTTAATAATATTATTTAATCCAATTTCGTTTTTAATCGAATAAAATTTTTTAAAACCTAAACTTTTCGAAAACTTCTCAAAGTCAATATTATTTGCATAGGTATTTTGACCTCCAACTGAATCATGGCTGCTGTTATTTAATAAAATGTATTTTAGATTCTTTTTTGCAAAAGTTCCAATTGTCATGATTGATCCTAAATGCATTAAAAATGATCCATCGCCATCAACACAGATAGTTTTATTTCTACTAGAAATAGAATAGCCTAGTGCAACTGACGATGCATGGCCCATGCCTCCAACCATATAAAAATCTTTACTATTTTTAAATTTATATTTCTTTCTAAGATACATTAGTTCTCGAGAGTTATAGCCAGTACTTGATACAACCCTAGCATTTTTTGGAAGATGTTTTAATAAAGTTTTAAGAAATAATTCTTTATTTAAACTATAAAAATCTTTGACTAAATTTTGATCTTTATTATTTTTTAAAGTTTCCTGCTCAATTAAACACGCTACAATTGATTTTTCTGTTTTTGCAATCTTAATTAGTTTGTCAAATTTTTTAAGATCCAGATTAGACCTTAAAATTGTATATTTGATATTTAAAATCTTTAAAATCTTTTCAGTAATTTTACCTTTTACTTTATGTTGGGGTTCATCCTCAATTCTAGGCGATCCTCTCCATCCTATTATTAAAATTAAAGGTATAGAGTATACATTTTTATGTGCTACTGAAATCAATGGATTTAAAGCATTAGATAATCCAGAGTTTTGCATATAAATAACAGGAACCTCTTTTGTTGATAGATAATGACCTATTCCTATAGATACCGCAGAACCTTCATTAGTTGCAATTATATGATTTTTTTTATTTTCTAATATCGAAGATAATTCTTTTAAAACACTATCTGGAACACCTGAAAAAAAATTACAATTATTTTTTTTGAATAAACTAATTAAAGCTTCAACTTTAATCATTTTTAATTAAATTTATTATTTTTTTTATTGAAATTATTTTTTTATCAGCTTCAAATGCACGTCCGTTTTTTAGAATTGTTAGCGCTGTATTCTTCATTGCTGGATATGCTGCTCTAAGCAATTGATTTGCATAAATCACTAATTTGAAACCATTTTTTATCAGGTCTTTTTCATAAACTTTAGAGTATGTGGATGGCACAGAAACTAAAGGTATAAAATGTTTGTTTTTTTTAAATTCTTTTGCAAAACTAAATATCTCAGAAGTAGTTTTCTCTTTACTATGGATTAATATTGCATCAACACCAGCTTTCGAATAAATTTCTGCTCTTATTAAGGCGTCCTTTAAACCTTTGCCAAGAATAAAACTCTCAATTCTTGCAATAACCATAAAATCTTTTGATTGTCTTGTTTGGCAAATTTTTTTAATTTTTTTTGCAAAATGTTTTGGACTATCTTGTTTTGATTCAGATTGATTTTTGAATAAGGAGTTTTTTTTAATACCGGTTTTATCCTCTATAATTATTGCTGAAATACCAGATCTTTCCAAGGATCTAACCAAAAAAGATAAATGCTCAATTTGACCACCATTATCTGCATCAAATACAATTGGCTTGGTTGTTGCATCCAGCATGTCTTGAAGAGATAAAATACGTGATGAAAATGATAAAGAGGAATTATCAGGCAATCCTTTTGTTGCTGAATCTGTAAGGCTTGATGACCACATACCATCAAATTCTATTAATCTTTTGTTTTTATAGATATTTGCTTTTTCAATTATTAGGCCAGTCAAAGCATTGTGTGACTCTAAGATCCTCACAACATCTTTTGATTCAATTAATCTTTTTAATCTAGACACTCTATTGTTTGGCGAAGCGATTACATTAGCTATATTTTTTTTAATTGATGAAGATGATATTTTTTTCGTATATTTGGGCTCAATTAATTTACCAGACCATTTTTTAAGAGTTTGAATTACTCGTTTTCTTATATTTTTTTGAATTCCTGTCTTCCAATCGTCGCCGTGAACAACAAATTCTGGTTTTATTAGATTAAGATTTTCAGTATAATCTAATGTTTTTTGAGGGATCACTTTTTTTACATATTTGATATTTTCTATAACCACTTTTCTTTTTTCAAAGTCTAAATAAGGAATGTTTTTATAGCTAGCTATAGCCTTATCTGTAAGCAAACCCACAATTACATCCCCATAATTTTTTGCAATTTTTAAAATGTTTATGTGCCCCTCATGAAGAATGTCAGCTGCAAGTCCAACATATACTTTTTTTTTACTCATATGCCTATTTTAATATGTATATAATATTTTAATAAAATTTATACAAACCGTTAATTTTTTATAATATAAATCTTAAGTGCCCTTAGGTATTATTTTTTCTAAGAGTCTAAACTTTGATTTTTAATTGTAAATACACTTATGTTTAGCAAGCTTTCCGATCTTATTATTTTTGTAATACTTGCACAATATTACTAATTACACGATTAGAAAGTATCAATATATACTGTTATAATAATCACGATTGTTCCCCAAGCAAAGATTTATGTGCATTTGTGGATTGATGTTTATCTAAAAAATATTGTTCATAAAAATCTCCATCTACTAAATTATTGTAGGTCAAGTACAGCGACCCTCTTTCTGATGAAGAGCGATTTGGTGACGATCGGTGTGGACAACTATGCTTAAATACAACTAAGCTTCCTTTAGAAACATGCATCGGAATAAAAATTATCTCACGAGCAAATTCTTCTTTGATATCTGGAGTTCCATCACCTTTAGTATTCTTAATAAGTGTTTCAAAATTACCTTGACTTGCATTCGCAATCTCTAAAGGACCATTTTCATGAGTGAAGTCATCCAGAGCTAATAGCACATTGTTAAAATCCTCAGCGTATTCATACCATCCATTTTTAATAATTCCATTAGCTGTCTTAAATTGAAACACACCATCATAATGAGCGTAAAAACCCTCTCCAAAAGGCGGTTTAAAATTTATCTTGTCTTTAAAAAGTGTCTGCTCTTTAGATGTTACATCAGTTATCAATTTTTTTAATTGTTCATTTATTTTTTTAAATAAATGATTTTTAAAAGTAAAATATTCTATACGACGTAAGGCGCCAGATCTATCGTTATACTTTTTCACATCTGGATGATAACTAATTTCCTTTACAGCTTTTTTTATTTCATCTGTAATTTTAGAGGAAAAAAAATTCGGAACAGTAAAAAAACCTTTAGTTGCATATTCTTTGATATATGATTTCATATTATTATATAAAAAATATTATATATATTATTTATTTTATTTGAATAACTACTCTGCCATCTTGTTGCGGATTGACTGTAAATGCCTTATATAGGAACTGGTCTTCTTTAAAAACTTCTTTTAACGCTTTATACTCTCCATTTTCCCATCCAATGTGGTTATATAACTCATCAAAAATTATTATAGCATTTTTAACCAAATATGGCTTTATCTTTTCCAAGGTAAATTTTGTTGGACTATAAAGATCCATATCTAAATGAACAAAATTTATTTTTGGATCGTGCTTACTTAAAAATCCTTCCAAAGTTTCTTCTACCCAACCAACTACAGTTTCAATATTAGAATTTAATTTTGGAATTTTTTTATTTAAATTAAAATAACCTTTGGGCAAAATGTTGCCAGCCCAGTCTTCATTTAGTCCTTCAAAACTATCAAAACAGTAAAGTTTTTTTATATATTTAGAAAAAAAATTAGCACTTTTGCCTTGGAAAACACCAAACTCTAAGTAATAAAGTTCTTTATTTTTATCATTTAGCAACGCAGTTTTTATAGCGTATTCTCTAATTTTTAAAGAATCTCTAAAAATTAAGCTTTTTTTGATATCTTCTTTAAAATGGTTAAACGTTTCGACGGATAAGTTTTCATTTAATTTTAATTCTAAATTTGATTTTTTATATTCATCGGGTATGACAATATATATAATTCTAGATAATCTTACTATTAACAATTTAAATATACTTTTGATAGTATCCATTTTTAATCAATCAAAAAAATTTTTTTTTAATAATAATAACACTTTATATAGTTCTAGTTATAATTTTATAAATGTTATTTTCATCAATTTTTATAGGATTATTTTGTAATCTCAATAAATTTATTCCCTTTATGATTTTTTTAGCATTATTTTTAGTATCTATTCTTAATTTTATTAGATCATCCTCTAGATTTGCTTGTTTTTTAATCAAAGATATTTTTGTGCTAAATTCTTTAATATTAAACACTTCGAAAACATTAAATATTAAATCAAACCTTTTTTTTAAATCAAAAGAAGTTTTAGATTTATCTAAATTATCATAACTGAATTTAAAAAAACTTTCAAAAAATAACGCTACTGCGTGTCCATGGCTTATATTGAACAAAGAAGTAAACGGATATGATATTGCATGCGGTGCCGTTGTTTTTGAAATATTAATAGCTCTTCCCGCCAAATTTGCAGCAATGCTCATTTTCGCAGAATTTTTTAAAGTAGGTTTGTTTAAAAAAGATATGTAGCTATTAATAGATATTCTTAAAGATCTTAAAGCATAATCAACGCTCAAATCATTCGATTTTTTAGATACCAAAGACTCTGTCGCTTGAGCTATTGCATCAAAACCAGCCGAAGCTTTTATTTTATTTGGAGCAGAAACTAAAAATTTTGGAATCAAAAAAAAATTATCCGGAATTAACAAATCACTTTCAAGTGAATACTTAATGCCATCAACATAGACAACTGCATTAGAGGTCACTTCAGCTCCAGATCCTGCCGTAGTAGGCACAACTGCTAATTTGGCATATTTTTGCTTAATAGGATAAGAGTAATTAATAATTAATTTTGCTATATTTTTTTTTTCATCAAGCACATTAGCCATTTTAGAATAATCTATAACTGCTCCACCGCCTATAGCTAAAATTAAGTCTGGTTTAAAATTCTTAATATTTTTAATTAGTTCAACTAATTCCTCAAGAATAGGTATGTCTGACTTTTTATAAAGTATTTTAATTTTTTTATTAATAAAAAATTTTGTTAAAATTTTCTTTGCTCCCGAACCCTCAAATGATTTCTTGCCACATAAAACAAAAATTTTTTTATAGTCTTTATTACTAATAAATTTTTCGATATCTTTAATAGAACTGATCAAATATTATTTTAAGTAGTTATTTTTTTTATTATTTACTATTAATATCTTATTCTATTTATTTAAACTATAATCAAATTAAGATTAATAATGAAAATCCTTACAATTTTTATCGACATGATAAGGCCTAATAGGCTCTCAACTTTTAATCCAAATAATAAAATTAACACACCCTTAGATGTTGCTTTTAAAGAATTAGGAGGAACAGTTTATACAAATTGTTTTTCACCAGGACCGGATACTCCCAGGGGAATATCAACTTTTTTGACAGGATTAGATCCTTATAAAAATGGATGCAACACAAGACTGAAATGGCCACAGTACTTTTTAAATAAAGGATTAATAACTGTATTCGACTTATTTATTGAAAATAATTATAAAGTGGATTGCTTTTCACCTTTGCAACACCAAACACTTGGAATCTTTCCAGATCACATAGCAAAAATGGATATTCACAATAAAGATCATAAAATGAATGAGTATTTATCTAATATTAAATTGCAAGATAAGCATTTTGTTTTTGTAGATATCTACGACTACCATATGGCAATCGATGATATTGGCCCGAGTACCTATGGTGAAAAAAAATCTTACCAAATAGTAAAAGACGCGTATGAAATTGTATTTAAAAATTTAAAAAAAGAAGATTTTGATCATATATTTATTTTTTCCGACCACGGATTTAAATTTAGTGTTGAAGCAAAATTTGAAGATAAAAAAATGATGATTAATAGAGACAGAACCAATTGTATATTAATTCATAGAACTAAAAATCAAACAAAAATAGAAATTAATGACAGACTGTGTTCATTGGCAGATTTGAAACCAACTTACGAGCAAATTCTTAATAGAGCTAGTAGTAATAACGATGGGTATTCTATTTTAGGAGAGAAATGCAGAGAATTTATTACGATAGAAGATCATATTGACTTCGCACCTTCTGTTAATCAAAATCTTGAATTATGGGCAGTTGTAAAAAAAGATTATATTTATATAAGAACATTAGACGAAGCAATTGTTATCAATGCATCAAATAAAATAATTTCAAAAACAATTGATAAATATAATGATGAAATACTTAAAAAAAATTCTTCCTTCGGGATTTATTTAGATGAATATGAAAAAATTTTTCGTTATATAGAATCTAAGGAAAATAAATATTCTTATATGAATGGAAAAAAAAGAGAAAAGCAGGGTAGGTTATATAGAATTTTTTTTTCAGCTTGCGATGTAATAAAAAAAAAGTTTTTAAATAAATATTAAAAACTTTTTTTATTAAATATTAAAATTATGAAAACATATGTGGTTAATAAGTTTTTATTTTAAAATTCTTTATTATAGAAAGTTAATTTTTTTTATACAATAAAAATTCTGTTTTTGTTGCTAAAGATTATATTGCAGACTAAAGCTGAGCTAGGGAATATTATTTTAAAATAAGTTTAAATATTTTATACTTCTTATAAGATACGATTTTGTATAGAACAATTAAGTTACAATAATAGAGATAAAAAAATTATAGTGCTGTCAAAAAACATGTAAGAAATTTAGATGATAAATCTTTTAATCCCAAAGATAGCTTGCAAAACTTAAAAAAAGTATTTTATAAAATGCCTTTTTTTTCAATTATTATGTCATGCTATAATGCTGATAAATATATTGAACATGCGATAAATAGCGTCTTAAATCAAACTTATAAAAATTGGGAATTAATAATAATTAATGATGGATCCAAGGATAACTCATTAAAAATTATCAATAAATTTCAAAAACGAGATAAAAAAATTAAAGCTATTCATTTAAAAAAAAATTTAGGGCAAGCTTATGCAAGAAATCTTGGAATTAAAATATCAAAAGGAAAATGGATTTCAATTTTAGATGCCGACGACATATATTCCCAAAATAAACTTGCTGTGCAGAGTGGGATAATAAGAAATCTTAGTAAAGATTATGTATTAATTGGAACTTCATGTGTTTTAATAAATAAAAAAGGCAAAAGAATTAATAACCGTTTGCATCATTATCCAAAAAAAACATTTTTTTTAAAAAATAACCTATATAGAAACAGTAAATTTCCACCACATTCATCTATCGTATACAAAAAGAGTGCAATAAAAAAAATTGGTCTTTTTGATGAAAGGTTTAAAAAATGCGAAGATTACGACTTATGGTTAAGGCTATCATCAATTGGCAATTTTACAAGCACTAACAAAACTTATATAAATTACAGGATGCACGATAGTAATACTAGCAACTTATCAGGACGATACGATTTTTCGTCTGAAGTAGAAAGTCTTTTGGCTAGAGTTTTGCATATATCTAGATTAAAAAAATTAGAAAAAGAGTTAGAAAAAAAATATTCTTTTAATGAACTATTAATTTTAACAAAAAATAATCTACAAGAGAATTGTTTTTATAATAAAAACAAAAAAATAAATAAAATAAAAAAAAATTTTTTTACCATTTTGCTTAATTTTGAAAATATAAAATTTATTTTTCTTCTTCTTCTTGAAAGATATGGAATATATAGACCCGATAAAATTTTATTAAAAAATTTTATTAAAAATAACTAACATAAAGTTTTGCCTAAAAATGAAAATAGGAATTGATGCCAGTAGAAGCATTTCCGGAGGAGCTTTAGAACATTTAAGAGGTATTTTACTACACCCTTCATTTAATAAAAAAAAAATTAAAAAGGTTTATCTCTGGGCACCATCAAGTACATTGATAAGATTACCAAACTACTCTTGGCTAGAAAAAATTTCAACAGATTTTTTAGAAAAATTTTTTTTTAAAAAATATACTTGGCAATTATACACGTTGTCCAAATTATGCAAAAAGTTAAATATTAATCTTTTATTTAATACAAGCGCTAGTTCGTTATGTTATTTCAGACCTTCTGTAACATTACTTCAAAATATACTGCCATTTGAAAAAAGAATTATTTCCAAATTTAAATTTTATCAAATATCATTTTTAAAAAATTTAATTTTAAGATTAGTTTTTATTAGATGCCTCAAAAATACCAGCCATACAATTTTTTTATCTAAATATTCAAAAAAAATTACAAATAATTTTATCAAAATAAAGAATTATTCAATTATACCACATGGAGTTGATAAATCTTTTTATAAGGTAAATTATAAGAAGATAAAAAAAAAAAAAAATTACGCTATAAATGCATTGTATGTATCAAATGCACTAATTTACAAAAATCAATGGAACGTTATTGCAGCTATAGCTGAAATTAGAAAGAGATATAGAATAAATATTAAATTAAAAATTGTAGGAGGGGGGTCGGGATTAGCATTAAAAAAAATGAATCTTTCGAAGCTAAAATATGATAAAAATGACAGATTTGTAACTTTATGTGGATTTGAGACGAAAAACCAAATTAAAAGACACTATCAAAATTCAAATATTTTAATTTTTG
>Ga0114976_10000527_pt1 | contig 24003 bp, 19 predicted proteins | sample S_130805_EF_Meta_FD_87319 | JGI IMG/M metagenome (GOLD analysis project Ga0114976, IMG submission 87319) | Freshwater microbial communities from Lake Simoncouche, Canada to study carbon cycling - S_130805_EF_MetaG | ecosystem: Environmental > Aquatic > Freshwater > Lake | place: Lake... | reverse complement strand
GAACGGCACCCGCCCACGCACCGCCTCGGCCACTGCCCCGCTGACCGCCACCCCGCCCGGCTCCGCCACCCCCTCGATCCGCGCCGCGACATTCACCCCATCGCCCAGCAGGTCGCCGCCCTCGACCAGCACGTCGCCGAGATGGACCCCGATCCGCAGCACGATCGGCGGCTCACCCGGTGCGGCCGCCAACGCCTCCTGCAAGGCCGCCGCGCAGGTCACGGCCCCCACCGCCGAGCCGAACTCGGCGAGGAACGCGTCCCGCATCAGCTTGAACACTCGGCCGCGCTGGGCGGTCACCGCCGGCTGCACCACCTCGCGGAACACCTCGCGCAGCCGCGCGACGGTCCCCGCCTCATCGGCGCCCATCAGACGCGAATAGCCAACGACATCCGCGGCGAGGATCGCCGCCAGCCGCCGCACCGGTCCTTCCTGGTCCCGCGCCGTCACCATGCCGGAGCGTCCCACGCGGCGGCGCCGAACGGAAGCGCCGCACGCGATTCCGCTGGCGCTTCGCGCGCGCGTGTTCTATATACGTTCTTCGCTCCTTGAGGCTGTCAATCCGCCCCTCCCCCAGCCCTCCAGGGCCCAGGCCCGCTTGCCCGCGCGAGGCCGGATTTCGCCGCCCGAATCCGGTTTAGGCCCTCAAACCCTCAAGCGAAACGACGGCAAACCGGCCTCAGCCTAGGCTTTGCCGGAATCAGGACCGCTTCGGCCTCAACAAATTTAGGTGCCTCAAATTCCCGGCCGTGCCGGCGTGGTTTGTCCGAACATGCGCCATCTTCCGGCACCCCGGGGTCTGTCCGAAACCGCACTGCCGGCCGCTACCCGAGCGGTATGCCCGAAAACCCCCCGACCCTCCCCGCGCTGGAGGTTTGTCCGAAAACGCTACCCCGCGCGCGGTTTGTCCGAAAACGACATCGCCGGCGGCGACCCCAGGGGAACACCCCCAAGGCCCCCGCCGGCGAATGTCCGAAAACCGCAGCCCCGCGGTTTGTCCGAAAAGCCTCAGGCCGCCGTCGCCGCCGCGCTCAACTCCTCGGGCGCCACCATCTTGTCGGTGACCTTGGCCAGCTCGAGCATGAAGTCCACGACCTTCTCCTCGAAGATCGGGCTGCGCAGGTTCTCCGCCGCCTGCGGGTTCTTGCGGAAGAACTCCATCACCTGCTGCTCCTGGCCGGGATAGCGCGAGGCCTCGGCCCGCATGGCGCGGGCCAGCTCGTCGCCGGTCACCGTGATGTTGTTGGTCCGGCCGATCTCGGACAGCAGCAGGCCCAGCCGGATGCGCCGCTCGGCGATCTTCCGGTACTCCGCCTTCAGCGTGTCCTCGTCCTTGCCCTTGTCGTCCTCGTCCAGCCGGCCGGCCTTCAAATCCTGCTCGACCCGCTCCCAGATCTGGCCGAACTCGGCCTCGACCAGTCCCTCCGGCACCGGGAACTCGGCCTTCTCGGCCAGGCCATCGAGCAGCGCCCGCTTCACCTTCAGCCGCGAGAGGTTGTCGTATTCCTGCTGCAGCTGGCCGCGCAGCACTTCGGTCAGCTTGCCGAGATCCTCGAAGCCGAGCTTCTTGGCGAACTCGTCGTCGATCGCCGGCGTCAGCGGCTTCTTCAGCGCCTTGGCCATGACGTCGAACTTCGCTGCCTTGCCCGCCAGCTCGGCCGCGCCGTACTCGGCCGGGAAGGTCACGTCGATGGTCCGGCTCTCGCCCGGCGAGAGCCCCTCGATCTGCTCGGTGAAGCCCGGGATGAAGCCCGCGCCGCCGACCTCGATCGGCATGTCGTCGGCCTTGCCACCGGGGAATTCGGTCCAGGTGTCGCCCTCGCCGGCGACCCGGCCGACGAAGTCGCAGACCAGCACGTCGCCCTTCTCGGCCGGGCGTGCCTCAGCGACATCCTCCAGCGTGCGGTTGCGCGTCGCGATGGTCGACAGCGTCTCCTGGATCTGCGCCTCGGTCGGCTCGGCCTTCAGCCGCTCGATCTCGATGCCGCTGAACTCCGGCATCGGCACCTCGGGCATCAGCTCGAGCTCGACCTTGAACTCCAGGTCGGCCTCCGGCGCGAAGTTGACCAGCTCGATCTTCGGCTGCAGTGCCGGGCGCAGGCCGCGATCGGTGACCACCTGCTGGGTCGCCTTGTTGACCGACTGCTCGAGCACCTCGCTCATCACCGCCTGGCCATAGCGCTGCTGCACGACGCTCGCCGGCACCTTGCCCGGGCGGAAGCCCGGGATCCGCAGCTCGCGGCCCAGCTCGGCGAGGCGCTTCGTGCGCTCGGCCGCGATGTCGCCGGCAGGCACCACCACGCTGTAGGCCCGCTTCAGCCCTTCGTTCGCGACCTCGGTGACCTGCATCGTCGTTCCCATCCAAACCCGTGAAAAGGCGGTGGCCTTGGTGCGGGCGGAGGGACTTGAACCCCCACGGCTTGCGCCACTGGAACCTAAATCCAGCGTGTCTGCCAATTCCACCACGCCCGCAGCGCGCCGCGACATGAAGCGGCGGCCTGTAGCGCAGGCGGGGCTGCTTTGAAAGCCGCCCCCCGCCGCCCCGGCCCCCCGGCCTCAGCCCAGCAACGCCTGGGCGCAGGCATCCAGGATGGCGTCGGTGTCGAGGCCGTATTCCCGGTAGAGATCGGGAATGTCGCCGGCCTGGCCGAAATGATCGACGCCCATCGGCACCACAAGCTGGCCCCGCACCGCTCCCAGCCAGGCATGCGCCGCCGGGTGGCCGTCGAGCACCGTCACCAGCGCCGAGCCCGGCGCCATCGGCGCCAGCAGCGTCTCGATATGGCTCGGCGCGCCATGGCCCGCCCGGGCCTTGCGCCGCGCCTCGAGCCAGGCCGCATGCAGCCGGTCCGGCGAGGTGATGGCGAGCAGCCCGGCCCCCGGCTCCTCCTCGCGCAGCGCCTCGAAGGCGGCGAAGGCCTCGGGTGCGACCGGGCCCTGATAGGCCAGCGCGATCCGCGCCCCCGGCGCCGGCGGCGTCACCCAGTAGCCGCCGGCGATGACCGCCTCCGGGTCGAGCGTGCGCTGCGGCTGCTCCAGCCCGCGGGTCGAGAGCCGCAGCCAGACCGCGCTGCCATCCGGCTTCTGCATGTGCTCGAAGCCCCAGCGCATGAGGATGCTGAGCTCATCGGCGAAGGCCGGCTCGAAGCTCGCCAGCCGGTCCTGCGCGATGCCGATCAGCGGCGTGTTCACCGACTGGTGCTGGCCGCCCTCGGGCGCCAGGGTCAGGCCCGACGGCGTGCTGACCAGCATGAACCGCGCATCCTGGTAGCAGGCATAGATCAGCGCATCGAGGCCACGGTTGACGAAGGGATCGTACACCGTACCCACGGGAAGCAGCCGCGCGCCGTAGAGATCGTGCGCGAGCCCGAGCGCCGAGAGCACGAGGAAAAGGTTCTGCTCAGCGATGCCCAGCTCGATGTGCTGGCCCTCCGGCGACATGCCCCAGCGTTGCGCCGAGGCCAGCTTGGCGTCGCGGAACACGTCGTTCTTGAGGTGCCTATCGAAGACGCCGCGCCGGTTCACCCAGGGGCCGAGATTGGTCGAGACCGTGACGTCCGGGCTGGTCGTCACGATGCGCCGGGCGATCTCCGCCGCCTCGCCCTGGCCGCGGCCGAGCTCGGCCAGGATCTCGCCGAAGGCCTGCTGGGTCGAGCCCTTGCGGCCGGCCGGCACACTCGGCTTCGGGAAGCTCGCCTGCGGCACCGGCACGGTCGCGGCGGTCAGCCGGCGGCCCTCGGGTGCGATCGGCCTGGCGAAGGGCACGCTGTCGAGGAAGGCCGCGAGCTCGCTCTCGGGCAGGTCGAGGCCCTCGAAGCGGTCCCACTCATGGCCGTCGCGGATGCGCATCTCGGCCTTGAAGCCGGCCATCTGCTCCTTGGTCATCAGGCCGGCGTGGTTGTCCTTGTGGCCGGCGAAGGGCAGGCCCATGCCCTTGATGGTATAGGCGATGAAGCAGGTCGGCTGATCGCCGGCAGCGTCCTGGGCTCGGAAGGCCTCGAGCAGGGTCGCCACGTCATGGCCGCCGAGATTGGTCATGAGTGCGGCCAGCTCGTCATCCGACAGCGGGTCGATGATGGCCCGCACGCCAGGCTCGCGGCCGAGCTCAGCCAGCAGCGCGTTGCGCCAGGCAGCACCGCCCTGGAAGGTCAGCGCGGAGTAGAGGCTGTTCGGGCAGTCGTCGATCCAGCCGCGCAGCGCCTCGCCGCCCTCGCGGGCGAAGGCGGCCTCCAGCATGCGGCCGTATTTCAGGGTGACGACGTTCCAGCCCATGTCGCGGAACAGCCCCTCGATGCGGCCGAAGAGGCGGTCCTGCACCACGCTGTCGAGGCTCTGGCGGTTGTAGTCGACGATCCACCAGACGTTGCGGATGTCGTGCTTCCAGCCCTCGAGCAGGGCCTCGTAGATGTTGCCCTCATCGAGTTCGGCATCGCCGACGATGGCGATGTGCCGGCCGGCGGGGATGTCCTTGCGGCCGAGCCCGTGCAGGCGGACGTAGTCCTGGACGAGGCTCCCGAAGCTGGTCAGCGCGACGCCGAGGCCCACGGAACCCGTCGAGAAATCGACCTCCGCGCCGTCCTTGGTGCGCGAGGGGTAGGGCTGGATGCCGCGGAACTGCCGCAGCGTCTCGAGCTTCTCACGCTGCTGCCGGCCGAACAGATAGTTGATGGCGTGGAAGACCGGGCCGGCATGCGGCTTCACGGCAAGCCGATCCTGCGGCCGCATGATCTCGAAGTAGAGCGCGGTCATGATCGAGATGCAGGAAGCGCAGGAGGCCTGGTGGCCGCCGACCTTCAGCCCGTCGCGATTGGGGCGGATGTGGTTGGCGTGGTGGATCATCCAGGCCGAGAGCCAGAGCAGCTTGCGCTCGATGGCATGCAGCAGCCGCAGGCGCTCGGCTTCCGGATCGGCGAGGCCACTGGGCGGAACTGGGGCGACCCCGGGGCTGGCCTGGACGTTCACGCGCGCCTCCCTGACATATCAGGGCGCTTGTGGCCCGCCCTGCGGGTTCAGGGCAAGCCCCGCCACTGTGGTTGCGGGCTGCCGGCCGCGGCGCCAGATTGCGGCCAGCCTAGAGACCCGGGGCCATGCCCCGCCAGGAGAACGCCATGAACGTCGTCGCCTCGCCGGCCAAGGCCCGCGCCAGCTTCGTCTGGGAAGACCCGCTGCTGCTCGAGGAGGCGCTGACCGAGGACGAGCGGATGATCCGCGACGCCGCCCGCGAGTTCTGCCAGGAAAAGCTCTTCCCGCGCGTGCTGATGGCGAACCGTAACGAGACGTTCGACCGGGAGATCATGAACGAGTTCGGCGAGATGGGCTTCCTCGGCGCGACATTGCACGGTTATGGCTGCGCCGGCGTGTCGTATGTTGCCTATGGCCTGATGGCGCGCGAGGTCGAGCGCGTCGACAGCGGCTATCGCAGCGCGTTCAGCGTGCAGTCTTCGTTGGTGATGTACCCGATCTACGCCTTCGGCTCCGAGGCGCAGAAGGAGAAGTACCTGCCGAAGCTGCGCACCGGCGAATGGGTCGGGTGCTTCGGGTTGACCGAGCCGGATGCCGGCTCCGATCCGTCGTCGATGCGGACGCGTGCGAAGAAGGTCGATGGCGGCTACCTGCTCTCTGGCTCGAAGACCTGGATCACCAATGCGCCGATCGCCGATGTCGCGGTGGTCTGGGCCAAGGATGACGAGGGCATCCTGCGCGGCTTCGTCCTCGAGCGCGGCATGAAGGGCCTGACCTTCCCGAAGATCGAGGGCAAGTTCTCGCTGCGCGCCTCGGTCACCGGCATGATCATGATGGACGAGGTCTTCGTGCCGGAGGAGAACCGGCTGCCGCTGGTGAAGTCGCTGGCCGGGCCTTTCTCGTGCCTCAACCGCGCCCGCTACGGCATCGCCTGGGGCGCGCTCGGTGCGGCCGAGTTCTGCTGGCATGCCGCCCGCGACTACACGCTCAATCGCAAGATGTTCGGCAAGCCGCTGGCGGCGACGCAGCTCATCCAGAAGAAGCTCGCCGACATGCAGACCGAGATCACGCTCGGCCTGCATGCGGTGCTGCGGGTCGGGCGGCTGATGGACGAGGACAAGGCCGCGCCCGAGATGATCAGCCTGGTCAAGCGCAACAATTGCGGCAAGTCGCTCGACATCGCCCGCGTCGCCCGCGACATGCATGGCGGCAACGGCATCGTCGACGAGTATCACGTGATCCGCCACGTGATGAACCTCGAGACGGTGAACACCTACGAGGGCACGCATGACGTGCACGCGCTGATCCTCGGCCGGGCGCAGACCGGGCTGAACGCCTTTGGCGGATAGGCTTGGTCGATCCGGGCGATATCGCGGAGATCGAGCGCGCGATCCAGCTGGCGATCGCGCCGGCCTTCCTCCTCTCGGGCCTGGCCGCGCTGATCAACGTGCTGGTCGGCCGGCTGGCGCGGGTGATCGACCGCGAGCGCGCGCTACGCACGGGCACGGCGACCGAACTGCCGGATGAGCGCCGCATCCTCGCCCGCCGGGCGCGCGCCATCTACCGCGCCATCGTCGCGAGCGTGATGTCGGCGATCCTGCTCTGCCTGCTGATCATGCTGTCCTTCATCGGCGTCTTCATGCAGTTGCACCTGGCCTGGGCGGTCGGCGCACTGCTGGTGGCGTCGATGCTGACGCTGATCGCGGCGCTGGTATCCTTCCTGCACGAGATCGGCATCGCGTCTCGTCACCTGCCGCAGGTCGATGCGCGCTGAGCTCGGGATCACGGCGCTCGGCGCCGCCGGCGACGGCATCGCGCGGCTGGATGGCCGGGCGGTCTATGTGCCGGGCGCGCTGCCGGGCGAGCGCGTTGCGGCGCGCGTTGCGGACGACCGCGGCGAGGTCGAGGCCTGGCTGACGGAGAGTCCCGACCGCGTCGTGCCGCCCTGTCCGCATTTCGGCACCTGCGGCGGCTGCGCAATCCAGCACCTGGCCGATGCGCCCTACGCCACCTGGAAGCGCGACAAGCTCGTGCAGGCGCTGGCGCGCGCGGGCTTCGCCGATGCGCCGGTCGCGCCGCTCGCGCGCACGCCGCCGGGGTCGCGCCGCCGTGCCGATCTCGCGCTGCGACGGGGGCCGGGCGGCGTCAGGCTCGGCTTCCATGGCCGCGGCAGCGGGGAGGTCACCGACCTGACGACCTGCCTGGTGCTGGCCCCGCGCCTCGCCGCGCTGTTCGCGCCGCTGCGCGAGATGCTGCGCCGGCTGCCGGCGCTGAAGCGCGAGGGCTCGGCGATGCTGAACCTGCTGGAGACCGGGCCCGACCTGCTGCTGCGCACCGACGGTCTGCTCGATGCCGGGGGGCGCTCGGCGCTCGCTGCCTTCGCGCGCGAGCATGGATTGCCACGCATTGCCTGGGCCCGCGGCGACGGCCCGACCGAGACGGCGGCGCAGCTTGGCCCTGTCACCATCCGCTTCGCGGAGGTGGCGGTGGCGCCGCCGCCGGGCGCCTTCCTGCAGGCGAGCCCAGAGGGCGAGGCAGCGATCGTCGCCGCGGTGCTGGCCGGGCTGCCGGACAAAATGCCGGCGCGCGCGGTGATCGCCGACCTCTATGCCGGGCTCGGCACGCTGAGCCTGCCCTTGGCGGCGCGCGCGCGGGTGATGGCGTACGAAGGCAATGCCGAGGCCGTCGCCGCGCTGGCCGCGGCGGCGAACATGGCGGGCGCGCGGGTGCAGGCGACGCGCCGCGACCTCGACCGGCAGCCGCTGGCCGGGCCGGAGCTGAGGCGCTTCGCCGCCGTCGTGCTCGACCCACCTTTCCCTGGTGCTGCCGAGCAAGTCACGCTGCTGGCGCGCGCCGGGGTGCCGCGGATCGCCTATGTGTCCTGCAACCCGGTGGCCCTGGCGCGCGACGCCGCAACGCTGGCACACGCCGGATATCATATGCTTTCTGCAACTCCGGTCGACCAGTTCCTGTGGTCGCCACACCTCGAATCGGTGGTCATCTTCGCCCGCTGAGGGCGGACTGTCTTGAACCGGACCGAACCCGCCCCAACACGTGCAACGCCCGAGGAAGGAATCCCCCCGATGACCCTGCCGCTCGCCCGACGCCTTGCCCTTGCCGGGGTCCCGGCTCTGCTCGCCGCCCCGCCGCTGCTGCGCGGCCTCGTCCCCACCGCTCAGGCACAGACCGCGCCTGCGCCGACCACCCAGGCGCCCGGCTTCTACCGCTTCAAGGTGGGCAACTTCACCGTCACCACCGTGCATGACGGCTTCTTCGAGCGGCCGCTCGAGAATTTCGTGCGCAATGCGCCGCTCGCCGATGTTCAGAAGATCCTGGCCGACAGCTTCCTGCCGACCGACAGGATGCGCATCCCCTTCACCATCACCTTCGTCGAGACGCCGACCGCACTGGTGGTGTTCGATGCCGGCAATGGCGTGACGCCGGCCGGCGCGACGCAGGGCCGGATGATCGCCAACATGGCCGCCGCCGGCATCGACCCGGCGAAGGTCACGCACGTGATCCACAGCCACTTCCATGGCGACCACATCAACGGCCTGCTGAACGGCCAGGGCGGCGCCGCCTTCCCGAATGCCGAGATCATCGTCCCCGCCGCCGAATGGGCCTGGTGGAGCGACACCGGCAACGAGACCCGCAGCCCCGAGGGCCAGCGCGGCAATTTCGCCAACACGGCGCGGCGCTTCGGCCCCTACCAGGGCAAGGTGCGGCAACTCGCCGAGGGTGCCGAGGCGGTGCCGGGCATCCGCGGCATCGCGGCCTTCGGCCATACCCCGGGCCACACCGTCTATCGGGTGTCGGACGGCAGCGCGCAGCTGATCTTCCTCGCCGATCTCACGAATCGGCCGGAACTCTTCGCGGTGCGGCCGGACTACCACGCGGTGTTCGATTTCGACCCGGTGGCGGCCGAGGCGAGCCGCCGGCGGGTGCTCGACATCGCGGCCGCCGACCGCGCGCGGGTGACGGGCTATCACTTCCCCTTCCCGGCCCAGGGCTTCATCGTCAAGGAGGGCAACGGCTACCGCTTCGTGCCCGGCGACTGGTCGAGCGCAGTCTGATGGAGCGCCGCACCCTTCTCGCCGCCGCCGCGGCGACGCCCCTGCTCGCCGCGGCACTGCCCGCGCGCGCGCACCACAACGAGGGCATGGCCCAGGCGCCGAGCTTCTACCGCTTCAAGGTGGGCTCTTATGTCGTCACGACCGTGTTCGACGGCTTCACGCCGCGGCAGAACCCGGCGCGCAGCGGGCTCATCGTCAACCAGCCACCCGAGGTGGTGGAGCAGGCGATGCGCGACGCGCTGCTGCCGCTCGAGCGGATGGACAACCCCTTCACCGTGACCTTCGTGGACACGGGGCGGGAGCTCATCGCCTTCGACACCGGCACCGGCGCGGGGCAGCTCTCGCCGACGTCCGGCCTGCTCGGGCACAACCTCGAGGAGGCAGGGATCGACCCCGCCAAGGTCTCGAAGGTGGTGATCAGCCATTTCCACGGCGACCACATCACCGGGCTGTCGACGCGCGAGAACGTCCCGGTCTTCGCCAATGCCGAGGTGCTGGTGCCGGCGGCGGAGTGGGCCTTCTGGACCGACGAGACCAATAGCGGGCGCGTGCCGGAGTTCCAGCGCGGCACCTTCGCCAACGTGAAGCGCCGCTTCGCGCCCTACCAGGCGCGGGTGCGGCAGTTCGCCTGGGATAGTGAAGTCGCGCCGGGTGTGCGCGCGGTCGCGGCAGCGGGACATACGCCGGGCCACACGGTGTTCCAGGTGGCGAGCGCCAATGACCAGCTCTTCATCATGGGCGACACCGCAAGCCGGCCGGAGCTGTTCCTGCGCAACCCCGGCTGGTTCTCGATGTTCGACCTCGACGGGCCGATGGCGAGCGAGACGCGGCGTCGGCTGTTCGGCCGGATCGCCGCCGAGCGCGCACGTCTCACCGCCTACCACTTCCCCTTCCCCGCCAATGGCTATGTGGCGACCTGGGGGGAAGGCTTCCGCTTCGTGCCGGCGGACTGGTCGAGCGTGGTCTAGAAGAGCGCGTCCTCGAAGGCCTTCAGCGTCTCGCCGCCGGCCAGCACCTTGGCGGCGAGCGAGGAGGTCTCGGGCAGGACGCGCTGCATGTAGAAGCGGGCGGTGGCGAGCTTGGCGCGGTAGAAGCCGGTCTCGTCCTCCGGGTGTTGCAGGGCGATCTGCGCCATCCGCGCCCAGGCATAGCCGAGCGCGGTGAGGCCGAAGAGGCGGAGGTATTCGGTCGCCCCGGCGCCAGCCTCGAAGGCATCGCCGAGGCCCTTGCGGGCGAGTTCCGCGGTCACCTGCTGCAGCCGGCCGAAGGCTTTCGACAGCGGCAGGATGAACTCCTCCATGTCAGGGTCTTCGCCCGCCGCCTCAATGAAGGCGAGCACGGGGTGGAAGAAGCTGCGCAGGTAGCGCCCGCCATGCGCGCCCATCTTGCGGCCGACGAGATCCAGCGCCTGGATGCCGTTGGTGCCCTCATAGATCTGGGTGATGCGGGCGTCGCGGGCGAACTGCTCCATGCCATTGTCGCGGATATAGCCGTGGCCCCCCCAGACCTGCATGCCGAGGCCCGCGGCCTCCCAGCCCGTGTCGGTGAAGACCGCCTTGATGATCGGCGTCATCAGCTGGACGAAGTCGTCGGCCTGCTGGCGCACCGCCGGGTCGGGGTGGCGGAGCGAGACGTCGTGCTCGAGCGCGGCCAGCGCGGATAGCGCGCGGCAGCCCTCGGTCATCGCGCGCTGGGTCAGCAGCATGCGGCGGACATCGGGGTGGACGAGGATGGGATCGGCCGGCTTGCCGGGGTCCTGCGTGCCCTGCAGCGCGCGGCCCTGGATGCGGTCGCGGGCATAGGAGACAGCGTTCTGGTAGGCGATCTCGGCGACGCCGAGGCCCTGCACGCCGACGCCGAGCCGCGCCTCGTTCATCATGGTGAACATGGCAGCCAGGCCGCGATGCGGCTGGCCGACCAGCCAGCCGGTGGCGTCGTCGAAGGCCATGGCGCAGGTGGCACTCGCCTTGATGCCCATCTTGTGCTCGAGCGCGGTGCAGGTGACGCCGTTGCGCGGGCCGGGCCGGCCATCGGCGGTCGGCAGGAACTTGGGGACCACGAACAGCGAGATGCCGCGGGTGCCCGGCGGCGCATCAGGCAGCTTCGCCAGCACCAGGTGGATGATGTTGTCGGCCAGGTCATGCTCGCCGGCACTGATGAAGATCTTCGAGCCGGTGATCCGGTAGCTGCCGTCTGCCTGCGGCACGGCGCGGGTGCGGATCAGGCCGAGATCCGTGCCGCAATGCGGCTCGGTCAGGCACATGGTGCCGGTCCATTCGCCGCTGGTCAGCTTCGGCAGGTAGGTCGCCTTCTGCTCGGGCGTCCCGTGCTTGTCGAGCGCCATGTAGGCGCCATGCGTCAGGCCGGGATACATCCCGAAGGCCAGGTTGGCCGAGCAGATCATCTCCTCGACCAGCATGCCCACGGATTTCGGCAGGCCCTGCCCGCCATACTCGGGATCGGCGCCGAGGGAGGTCCAGCCGCCCTCGCGGAAGGCGTCATAGGCCTCGCGGAAGCCCTTCGGCGTGCGCACCACGCCGTTCTCGAGCGTGCAGCCCTCGATATCGCCGGATTGGTTGAGCGGCAGCAGCACCTCGCTGCAGAGCTTGGCAGCTTCCTCCAGTACGGGATCGACGAGATCCGACGTGATCTCCTCACAACCCGGCAGGGCCCGCAGGCGCTCGGTGCCGGCGAGCTCGTTCAGGACGAAGCGCATGTCGCGCAGGGGGGCGGTGTAGGTCGGCATCGTGCAGGACCTCTAATTGCGCAGCGGGCGGCCGGTCTCGAGCATGTGCTCGACCCGGGCGAGGGTGGCGGGGGTCTTCAGGAGTGCCATGAAGCTGCGGCGCTCGAGCGCGAGCAGCTCGGCATCCGTGGTCTCCTCCGTGAAGTCGCGCTTGCCCCCCGTCAGCGTCTCCGCGAGGTGCTCGCAGACCACGGCATCATGCGGCGTGACGCGGCCGAGCGCGGCCTGCTGCTCGACCGCCATGCGCAGCGCGGCGCGGCCGGTGGCGCCCGGCAGGCGCAGCGGCTTGCTCTCGGGCGGCTTGTAGCCCTCGACGAGAGAGAGCGCCTTCGCCTTGGCGTCCGCCAGCAGCCGGTCGCGGTTGAAGGTGATGCCGTCGGACGGGCGCAGGATCAGCATCTCCTGCGCCTCGAAGGCCGATTTCGCGACCTGCGCGGTCGAGATCATCTCGAAGGCCTTGGCGACGGGCGGCATCGGGCCCTTCGGCGCGCGCGAGTTCTCCGCCCAGCGATGCAGCATGGCGGTGCAGCCGCCCCAGCCGGGGATCAGCCCGACGCCGACCTCGACCAGGCCGATATAGCTCTCGGCATGGGCCTGCACGGCGTCGCAATGCAGCAGGATTTCGCAGCCGCCGCCGAGCGCCATGCCCGAGGGCGCGCCGACCACCGGGAAGGGCGCGGCGCGCAGCGCCTGCATGGCCTTCTGGCCCTGCTCGATCAGGCTCTCGATCTCGCCCCAGGCGGCGATGTTGGCGGCAAACAGCGCGAGGCCGATATTCGCGCCGACGCTGAACTGCTCGCCCTCGTTGTGGATGACGAGCGCCTTGAAGCCGCCCTTCTTCCCCATGGCGATCGCCTTGCCCAGCATCTCGACGGTGCCGGGGTCGATCGCGTTCATCTTGGTGTGGAATTCGAGGCAGGCGACGCCGTCGCCGATGTCCCAGAGGCTCGCGCTGCCATTCTTCGCCAGCGGCTGGCTGCGGCGCTTGATGTCGGCCAGCAGCAGCACGCCCTCCGGCCGCGGCACGGCGTGGTAGGCGCCATCGGTGCCGAAGAATTCCAGCGCGCCGTCCTGCACGCGGTAGAAGCGGCCCTCGCCGACCTGGCGCAGGAGCGGGGGTACCGCGCGGCCATCGGCTTCCAGCGCGCGGGCCAGCCAGCCGGCGCCGAGCCGGTCGATCAGCTCGAACGGCCCGTATTTCCAGTTGTAGCCAAGCCGCATGGCGGCATCGACATCGGCGACCGTATCCGCGATCTCCGGCACCAGCGCCGCGGCATAGCCCAGCGTGTCGAGCAGCACGGCGCGTGTATAGCGGCCGGCGCGGTCCGGATGCTCGCAGAAGGCGCGCAGGTCGCGCAGCGACAGGCTTTCGAGCTGCGGCTTGGCGGTCGCGCGGTATTCGCCGGTATTGAGGTCGAGCGCGCGGCGCAGGCTCTCGCCCGTGGCGCTGCGCTCGCGGGTGTAGAAGCCGCCCTTGCCCTTCCGTCCCGTGCGGCCCTCGGCGATCATGCGGGTGATCAGCGCGTGCTCGCGCAGGTTCTTCACGTACAGGTCGCTCGCCGGCAGCGTCGCCTGCATGCTGGCCGCGACATGCGGCATCAGGTCGATGCCGACCAGGTCGAGCAGGCCGAAGACGCCGGTCTTCGGCACGCCGATCGGGGCGCCCATGGCGGCATCCGCCTCCTCGACCGTCAGCCCCATCTCGAAGGCGCGGTTGATGGCGGACTGCATCCAGAGCCCGCCGATGCGGTTGGCGATGAAGCCGGCCCGGTCGTGGCAGTCGATCACCGTCTTGCCGAGGGTACGGTCGGCGAAGGCGCTGATCGCGGCGATCGCATCGGACCGCGTCGCCGGGCCACGCACGATCTCGAGCAGGCGCATGTAGCGCGGCGGGTTGAAGAAGTGGGTGATCAGGAAGTCGGCCGCGAAAGCCTCCGGCTGGCCTTCCAGCAGCGCCGCGAGCGGGATGGTCGAGGTGTTCGACGACACGATCGAGCCCGGCTTCCGCACCGCCGCCAGCTTGCCGTAGAGCTCTCGCTTCGCTGTCGGCTTCTCGATGATCGCCTCGACGATCCAGTCGCAATCGGCCAGCAGCGGCAGGCCGGTCGCGAGGTCACCGGGCGTGATCAGCCGCGCCGCCGACTTGCGCATGAAGGGCGCGGGGTCGGCGCGCAGCATGGTCTCGATGGCCTTGGCCGCACCGCCCGGGACGATATCGAGCAGCACCACCGGCACGCCGGCATTGGCGACCTGCGCGGCGATGCCCGCGCCCATCACGCCAGCGCCGATGACGCCGACCTTCTTGGTGGCCATCACACCGCCTCCAGCACCGTGGCGATGCCCTGGCCACCGCCGATGCACTGCGTCGCCAGCGCATAGCGGCCACCCTGGCGCTGCAACAGCGCCGCGGCCTTGCCGGTGATGCGCGCGCCGGTCGCACCCAGCGGATGGCCAAGCGCGATGGCGCCGCCATCGAGGTTCACCTTCGCCTCGTCGATGCCGAGCTCGCGCATGCAGGCGAGCGCCTGGCTGGCGAAGGCCTCGTTCAGCTCGACCACATCCAGATCGCGCGCGGTGATGCCGGCGCGCGCCAGCGCCTTCTGCGTCGCGGCGATCGGGCCGAGGCCCATGACCTCCGGCGCGCAGCCGGCGACCGCGACCGACCTGATCTTCGCCAGCGGCGTCAGGCCATGCTTCGCGGCGTACTCGGCCGTGCAGACCAGCACCGCCGCCGCGCCGTCGGTCAGCGGCGAGGCGGTGCCGGCGGTCACCGTGCCGTCCTGGCGGAACGCCGGCTTCAGGCCCGCGAGCCCGTCGGTCGTCGTGTCGGCGCGGATGCAGCCATCCTGCGATACACGCTTGCCGCCGGCATCCACCGGCACGATCTCGGCCTCGAGCCTTCCCTTGGCCTGGGCCTCCGCGGCCTTCTGCTGGCTGCGGACCGCGAAGGCCTCCTGGTCGGCGCGGGTGATCTGGTGGCGGCGCGCGACGTTCTCCGCCGTCTCGCCCATGGAGATGTAGGCCTGCGGATAGCGCTCGGCGAGGCCGGGATTGGGCATCGGGTTGAAGCCCATCATCGGCACGCGCGACATGCTCTCGACGCCGGCGCAGAGGAAGGCCTCGCCCGCGCCCATGCGGATCGCGCCGGCGGCCTGGTGGATCGACTGCATCGACGAGCCGCAGAAGCGGTTCACGGTGGCGCCGGCAACGGTCTCCGGCAGGCCGGCGATGAAGGCGACCAGCTTCGCCACGTTCAGCCCCTGCTCGCCCTCGGGGAAGGCGCAGCCGAGGACGAGATCCTCGATCGTCGCCGGGTCGAGGCCGGTCTGCTCGACCAGCGCCTTCACGACCTGGGCCGCCATGTCGTCCGGCCGCAGCTTCACGAGCTCGCCCTTGTGGGCGAAGGCGAAGGGGCTGCGGCGATAGGCCGCGATCACGATATCGGTCATGCCGCTATTCCTCCGTGTTCCGCTGTTCCATGCGCACCAGGGCTCCGATCGCCTGGCGCTCCACCTCACGCAGTTCGCTCAGGGTCTGGACCAGGTCACGCTGCTGCTGCTCGAGCTCTGCGATCCGCGCCCGGGTCTTGGCCAGCAGCACCCTCACCTGCGTCGCCTGGCTGCGATCGGCATCGTAGAGGTCGAGATACTCCGCGATCTCGGCGAGCGAGAAGCCGAGCCGCTTGCCGCGCAGCACCAGCAGCAGCCGCGCCCGGTCGCGCCGGTCGAAGACCCGCGTGGTGCCGGCCCGGCGCGGATGCAGCAGGCCCTTCTTCTCGTAGAAGCGGATGGCGCGCGGGGTGACGTCGAGATCATGCGCGAGCTGGTTCACGGTGAAGAGCTCGGGCCGCCCCGCCCCGTCGCCGGCATTCTCAGGCATCGGCTGCCTCCGCCCGCTTGCGGAGCTCCGCCCTGAGCTCGGTCTTCGACAGCTTGCCCACCGCGGTGCGCGGCAGCTGCGGCCGGATCTCGAGCAGCTTGGGCATCTCGATCGGCGAGAGGTGCTGCTTGAGCAGCGCCTGCAGCTCGTCGGCGCTCGCGCTGCCGCCGGGGCGGAGTTCCACGAAGGCCGCCGGGCTCTCGCCGCGATAGGCATCCGGCATGCCGACCACGGTCGCCGCCACGACCTCCGGGTGCCGGTACAGCGCCTCCTCGATCACCCGCGGGTAGACCTTGTAGCCCGAGCAGATGATGAGGTCCTTGATCCTATCGACCAGCGTCACGTAGCCGTCGGCGTCCATGATCCCGACATCGCCGGTGCGCAGGAAGCCATCGGGCAGAAGCACCGCGGCGCTCTCCTCAGGCCGGTTCCAGTACCCCGCCATGATATGCGGTCCGCCGACACAGAGCTCGCCGCGCTCGCCCACCGGCAGCGCGCGACTAGGGTCGTCGAGCGCGCGGATCTCGGCGCGCACGCCGGGCAGCGGCAGGCCGATGGTGCCCGGCCGCTCCTCGCCGGTCAGCGGGTTGCAGAAGCAGACCGGCGAGGCCTCGGTCAGGCCGTAGCCTTCCAGCACCCGGCAGCCGCTGACGGCTTCGAAGGCGCGCTTGATCTCGGCCGGCAGCGGCGCGCCGCCGGAGATGCAGACCTTCACCGAGGCGAGGTCCTCCCTCGTCGCGCCCTGGTCGATCACGGCCTTCAGCAGCGTCGGCACGCCGTGGAAGATGGTCGGCCTGGTTCGACGCAGCGCGGCGAGCAACGGCTTCACCTCGAAGCGCGGCAGCATCACCAACTCGGCGCCTTCGGTGATGGCAGCGCCCAGCACGGCCGTCAGCGCGAAGACATGGAAGAACGGCAGTACCGCCAGCATCCGCTCCTCGCCCGGGCGCAGGCTGGGCGACCAGGCGGCGACCTGGCGGCAATTCGCGGCCAGGTTCGCATGCGTCAGCATCGCACCCTTCGGCGTGCCGGTGGTGCCGCCGGTGTACTGCAGGACGGCGAGGTCCTGCGGCCGCGGCTCGGGCGGCGGCTGCGACGGCGCCGCAGCGATCAACGCGTCCCAGCGCGAGACCCGCGGCTCCGCCGGGATGCGGCCGATCGCCTTGCGCTTCAGGATCCGGAACAGCAGGCTCTTCGGAAACGGCAAGACATCGGCGAAGGGGCAGGCGACGATATGCCGCACCGGCCCTCGCCCCAACAGCCCGATCACGCGGCCGAGGATCGGCTCGAGATCCGGCGCCACCATGATCTCGACTCCGGCATCGGCGGATTGCGCGGCGAGCTCGGCCGGCACGTAGAGCGGGTTGAAGTTCACCACCGTCGCGCCGGCACGCAGCGCGCCGAAGAAGGCGATGACGTAGTGCGGCCCGTTCGGCAGGCAGAGCCCGATGCGCGTGCCGGGTCCGGCGCCCAGCCTCCGGAAACCCTCCGCCGCCCGCTGCACGAGTTGGCCGACCTCGGCATAGCGCCAGCGGCGTCCCATGAAGTCGAGGCAGGGCCGCTCCGCGAAGCGCGCCACCGCGGCCTCGAATATCGCGGTCACGGTCATTGGCGGCAGCGGCATGGCCCAGTCGATGCCTGGGGGATAGGCCGCCAGCCACGGCTGCGCCGCGATGCTTCGTTGACCATCCATGCGCTCGCCTCCGCCCTAGAAGATCACGCGCAGCTGCGCCGACAGGATATTGGCGTTCAGACGGTAGTTCGCCACGACGTTGCCGCGGAACAGGTTGGTGTTGGCCGGCCCCGGGTCGCTCAGGTTCACCGTGGCGTCACGGGCGAAGAGGTGCGAGTAGGCGGCCGTCAGGATCATCTTCTGGGTCACCGCGTAGCTCGCGCCGATCGAAAGCCAGACCCGGCTGTTGTCGGGAATGCGGGGCGTGCGGAAGCCTTCGGGCACCGGCGTCTGGTCCCAGGCGACGCCGCCGCGCAGCGTGAGCTTCTCGTTCCAGCGGTACTCGGCGCCGGCCGAGACGAACAGCGTGTTTTTCCAGTTTTCCTGGGTGATGCTCGGCGGCGCGCCGTTGGCGAAGTAGACGGTCTGGTTCTTGAAGCTCGTCCAGTTCGTCCATTCGAGGCCCAGCAGCCCCGTCCAGCGATCGTCGATCCGCTGGCTGAGCCCGAAGGTCGCGGTCGCGGGCGTCGCCAGCTTGGCGGTGGCGGCACCGCTCTGGAGCGTCGGCGACAGGGACAGCGGGAAGGGCACGCCCTGCACCAGCGCGCTGCCGTTGATGTTGTGCACGATCTGCGACCGATAGGCGGCGCCCAGCCGGGTGCCCGGGATCGGCTCCCATTGCGCGCCGATCTGCCAGCCGAGGCTGGTATCGTCGCCGCTGATCGTGGTGCGGCCATCGGCCGAGCCGGGTCGGAATGGCAGGCCGCGGACCGCGCCGATCGACCCGTAGTCGACCGCCGAGGACAGCCGGGCATCGGCTCGCTGTACGATCAGGCTCGCGCCGAGCGAAATCGTCGGCACCGGCTGCCAGGAGATCGCCGGCGCGATATCGACGACCTTGAGCGAGGAGGTCAGGGCGTAGTAGCGGCTGACCGCATCGTTCTCGTTCTTCGTGACGAGGCCCCAGGGGGCGCTCAGGCTGAGGCCAAGGCGCACGGTCGGCAGGATCTCGGCGGTCAGGTAGCCGGCGGGGACGAAGCCGGTCAGCCCAGCATTGCCGCCGGTGCTGCCCTGGATCGGGGCACCGCCGACCAACGCGTTGTAATTGCCAGTTGTAATTGCCATAGGCGCTCGTGGCCGTGGCGTTCGGCAGGATGAGGGTGCCGACGACGGCGGCCTGGTAGCCACTCAGGCCACCCATGGCGGCCGGGTTGAAGAACAGCATCGAGGGATCGTCAGCGCGCGCGGCGACGCCCGCAAAGGACGCGCCCTGGCCGACCGAGCTTTGTTCCCGCAATTCGAACCCGGTCGCGCCGGCCTCGCCCGCCGCGCAGATCCCCGCTGCCATGACACCGGCCAGGCGCCATTTCCCTATTTGCATGTGTTCCTGCCCCGAATTCTTCGAGTCGCGGGGAGCGCAGCATCTGCCGGCCACGTTTCCCATGAACACAGAGTGGCGGGGGGTAACCTATACGTCAACTAGTTTCTGTTTGCGGCACTGCAGCATGGCTGATATGCACGCTCGGATGAGCGACATGGGTGAGCTTATCGCAGGCATGCAGGCCAAGGCCGCGGCGCTCGGGCGCCTCGGCTATCGCCTGCGATTCGACCTGACGGATCTGGACCAGTCGATCCTGGTCGATGCGACCGGCGCGGCGGCCGAGATCGCGCCGGCAGAAGGCGACGCCGAGGCTGCCACGGTGCTGCGCCTGTCGAGCACCGATCTGGCCCGCCTGATGGCCGGCAAGCTCAGCCCGATGCTCGCCTTCTCGACCGGCAGGCTGCGGGTCGAGGGGTCGAAGGGCGTCGCGCTGAAGCTGGCGAGCCTGCTGGACGAGGACTGATCAGGTCGGCGCCTGCGTTTGCCCCTGCGCCTGCCCTTGGGCGGCAAGCTGGGCTGCCATGTGCGGGCAGGTGCCGCGGCGGCGCTTGCGACCCTCGATGGCATAGCGCCCGGGTTCGCGGTGCGGGTCCTGGTTCGGCGCGACGATCGCGGCGTGGTAGCCGGCCCAATCCTCCGGGCCGAAATCCTCGAGCCGCTCGACGAAGCCAGCATTGCCCAGGATGGCATCGGCATAGGCCACTTGCGGCACCGGCTGGGCCTGCAGGAAGGGCTCGCCGGCGCGCAGTTCGATCGGCACGTTGGTGCGGGTCAGCCGAAGGTTGCTGATCAGTGGGCCGAACCAGCGATCGGCCTCCAGCAGCCCCTCATAGGGCTCGTAGCCCGGGTGCTGCGGCAGGTTGGCGAGACCCCGGACGAGCAGGCTCCAGCCCGGCGCGGTGCGCGCGGCGAGGCCGGTCCAGATCTGCACCAGGCCGGGCTCCTGCAGCGCGGTCAGGAAGGGCGGAGAATACTCCTGCATGCCTTCGGGTGCCGCGGCATCGAAGCGGGCCGCGAAATGGGGAAATTGTGCCGCGCCGAGCGGCATCCAATCGCCGAGCCCGGGGCAACGCCACATGATCTGCTGGCCGTCCCAGAGGAGCGAGAGGTCGATCGGCGGCGCCACGTACCAGCCATAGCCGGCGGCCATGGTGACGGCGTCACAGTAGCGATAGGCCCGGGTCGGCAGGCTGCCGAGGGCGCTGCGATCGGCCCGCTCGGGGCGCCGGGCGCTGTCGATCATGCGATAGAAGGTGACGATTGGCGCTGTGTCCTGCATGGCTTCGGCCTTTCTTCGCAGACCCGCACAATCGGTCCGGCCGGGGGCGAGGCGCCCCCGGCCGGTGAGGCTCAGCGGCGGCGGCAGCCGGCGCCCAGGCGCACCTTGCCGGAATCGGCCACCGCGGCGAGCGTGGCCGGCGCCGGCGCGACCGGCGCATCGGCGGGCTTGCGGCAGCCGGCGCCGAGGCGGACCTTGGCGGTGTCGACGACGGCGGTGTTCGGGATGGAGGTCATGGGGGTTTCTCCGCTATGCGTGGGACGGCACCCAGGGGGCGAGTGCCGCGCCGCCCTGCAACCGGACGGCGATGAGAGGATTAGCCTAGGTAGCAGGATTAAAAAAGACTTTTTTCCTTTATAAAGTATGAATATCTAATTTCGTGAGCGCAGACCTAATCAGAGGTCGCCTCGGACTTCACTCCCAAGGAGCGGCCGGAGCGCGCGCCGTTTTAACGGTGGATTCACGACTGTCAGGCTGTTCTGACGCCGGCCTGCAGCGGCCCCAAGCTATGGATTCGCTGCGTCCCGCAGGCACAACAGCTGGAGCCAGAACGGCAATGTCCATCGGAACTGACAGCTTCACCACCACCCTCGATCCCGCCGGCAGCCAGCAGGATCTGCACCGTGTGTTCGATGCAGCGCGCCGCTTCGTGGCCTGCCGGGAGCTCGCAACCGCCATGGCTTCCGGCAATCTGCCGCCGGCGCGCTCGCTGGCCGAGGCGATCCAGCGCGACTTCCTGGCGTTCGACCTGACCCGCGCCGAGCGGGAACTGCGGGAGGCAGTGATCGCGGCCGAGCCCACCCTGGCCCTGCCGGTGCCGACCCTGGTCTTCGCAGGTCGGTCGGATGTGCGGCGGCGCCGCCGGGTTCGGGCGACCGGCCAGGCGGCCGAAGCCAAGCAGCTGATGGAAGCCTGAGCGGCACGGACCGCCCCCGCGCCCGAACGCACCGCGCCCCGACCACGCATGCCTCGCCGCCGCTCAGATCCTGGGCGGAACGAACCCCGCTGCACGCAAAGGTTGCCACCGCGACCCAAATTGCGGTTACAATCTTTTGTATGGTGGTATTCAAATCGCAGGAGATCTCCTCGGACCTCCTGCTCGCCGTCCCCCCGATCGCCGGCCCGCCGGCGCCGAGCCTCAGGCTTGTCCTGTTGGGCAACATGGATGCCTGGAGCCTGTCGAGCCAGCGCGTGCTCCCGAAGACGCGCAAGGCGCGGGCCGTTCTCGCCATGCTGGGCCTGGCGAACGGCAACCCCATCCCGCGCACCCGCATCGCCGAACTGCTCTGGTCGAAGCGCGGCGAGGAGCAGCGCCGCGGCTCGCTACGCCAGGCGTTGCATGAACTTCACGAAGCGCTGGCGCCGGCCGGCCGCCTCCTCATCGAGGCGAACCGCGAGACGGTGCGGCTGCGCGCCGAGCAGGTCTGGGTCGATGCCGTCGCCCTGATGAACGCGCCGGCCGATTGGCAGGGTGCCCTCGATGCGATCGGCGCCGATCTGCTCGCGGATATGGACGGCATCGATCCCGCCTACGACGAATGGCTGCGCACCGAACGGCAGCGACTGCACGAGGCGACGACGAGCCGTGCGGCAATGCTGCTGGAAGTGGCCGAGACGCCCGCGATCCGGGCCGATGCAGCGCGCCGCCTGCTGGCCGTCAATTCGGCGCAGGAAGCGATCTGGCGCGCCCTGATGCAGGCCGAGGCGAGCCGCGGCGACCGCGGCGCCGCCCTGGCCGCCTACGATGCCTGCCGCACCGCCCTCGCGGGCCGCTTCGGCATGGCGCCTTCGCCCGAGACCGAGGCGCTCGCCCAGGCCTTGCGGCTGGCCGCCGGCGGCGGCGCGGACGTCCAGTCCACACCCCGCCAGGCCTTCCGGGGCGCGAGGCTTGGCGTGGCGCCGCTGCGCTTCCTCGGCGACACCATGGCGTCGCACCTCTCGATCGGGCTGACCGAGGAGATCACCGCCGCACTCGCGCGCTTCCGCTGGGTCTTCGTGGTCGACAGCGCCTCGCTCGCGCACGCCACGGCCGAGCGCGGCGAACTCGCGGCCGCTGCCGATGCCGGGCTCGACCTGCTGCTGAGCGGCTCGGTGCAGCGGGTGGACCGCCGCGTGCGCGTCTCCCTGCGGCTCACCGACCTGCGACCACCGGAAGGCATCGCCTGGACCGGGCGGTTCGAGCGCGACACCGACGACCTGCTCGCCCTGCAGGACGAGATCGCGGCCGAGGTCGTCGCCCAGATCGACCAGGAGATCCTGCTGATCGAGGCCGGGCGGGCGGGCAGCCGCGGCGCGATCAACTCCTCGGCCTATGACCTTCTGCTGCGCGCCATCCCGGCGATCCGCGGGCTCGACCGTGCCGGCTTCCAGGAGGCCGGCGGCTGGCTGCGCGCGGCCACCGCGCTCGAGCCGGACTTCGCCGCGGCCCATGCCTGGCGCGCCTATTGGGGGCTGCTGCTGATGGGCCAGGGCTGGGCCGAGGACAATGCCGCTGCGGCCGCCGAGGCCGAACGCGACGCCCGCCGCGCCATTGCGCTCGACCCGCTGGATGCGCAGGCCCTGACCATCCTCGGCCATGTGCTGGCCTTCCTGCACCACAGGCCGGAAGACGCGCTCAGCCTGCACGAGCGGGCGCTGGCGCAGAACCCGAATCTCGCCATGGCCTGGGTCTTCGCCGGCTTCGCCGAGTGCTACCTCGGCCGGCATGGACAGTCGCTGCGGCGGCTGGACCGTTACGCCCAGCTTGCCCCGTGCCATCCGCACGCCTTCTTCTTCGATGCCGCCCGCAGCCTGCCGCTGCTCTCCCTGAACCGCTTCGAGGAAGCCGCCGAGGTCAGCCGCCGCGCCATCGCGCTGCATGACGGCCTCAGCTATTCCTACAAGCCGCTGGTGGCCGCACTCGGCCATCTCGGCCGCAAGGCGGAGGCGGCGGAGGCGTGCCGGCGCCTGCTGGCGATCGAGCCGGGCTTCCGGATCGCCGACGCCATGCGCCGCTTCCCGATGCGCCGTCCGGAGGACCGCGCCACCTACGAGACCGGCCTGCGCCTCGCCGGCCTCGACTGAGGCGCTACGTCCGGGCGCGGATCGCGGCGCCGGCCCAGCCTTCCATCAGCTTCGCCAGTTCGGAGACGTCGTCGCGCGCCATCCCCTGGCTGGCGGCGAAGCGCCAGACGCGGGCCGCCTGCTCGATGCCCCACATCGGCACGCCCTGGGCCTTCGCCTCCTCGAGGCCCAGCATCACGTCCTTGTCGACGATCGCGATCGCCGCGCCGAAGTCGAAGGCGCCGGAGAGCACGCGTGGCATGACGCCGTCGCCGACGAAGCTGCGGCCGGTGCCGGCCTGCACCATCTCCACCATGGTCTTCGGGTCGAGCCCGGCCTTGGCGCCGAGCGAATAGGCCTCGAAGGCGACGACCGTATTGGCTGCGAAGATCAGGTTGTTCACCAGCTTCATCACCTGGCCCTGGCCCGGCTTGTCGCCCATGACGAAGACGCGCTGGCCGATGCGCTCGAGCCAGGGGCGGAGGGTCGCGACCGACTCCGGCGCGCCGGCCGGCATCAGCGCGAGCGTACCGGCCCGTGCCCCGGCGGGGCCACCGCTGAGCGGGCAGTCGACCACGGTGATGCCGTGCGCGGCGAGCGCCTCGGCGATGCGGCCGACGGTCGCCGGGCCGATGGTCGACATCTCGGCATAGGTCTTCACCGCGCGGCCCTCGGCGACGCCTTGCGCGACCGCCTCGCTCACCTTGCCGCTGGGCAGGCAGGCGAAGACGATGCTGGCGGCATCCGCGACGCCCTTGGGAGAGGCATGGCCGAGCGCGCCGCGCGAAACGAAGGGCTGCATCGCCTCGTCGCGCGGGTCGTAAACATGCAGTTGCACGTCCTCGGCGAACAGCCGCTCCGCCATGGGCGCGCCCATCTGGCCGAGGCCGAGGAAGCCGATATGCGTCTTGTTGCTCATAGCGTCACCAGGCCGCTGTCCACGGGAAGGATCACGCCGGTCACGATCCG
>Ga0114976_10000526_pt1 | contig 24032 bp, 21 predicted proteins | sample S_130805_EF_Meta_FD_87319 | JGI IMG/M metagenome (GOLD analysis project Ga0114976, IMG submission 87319) | Freshwater microbial communities from Lake Simoncouche, Canada to study carbon cycling - S_130805_EF_MetaG | ecosystem: Environmental > Aquatic > Freshwater > Lake | place: Lake... | reverse complement strand
ACGCGCTGCCCTGCCAGCAGACCCGCCAGGCGAGCGTCGTCGCTCAATCGATGGCGACCACGAGCTTGCCGAAGTTCCTGCCCTCGAGCAGCCCGATGAAGGCGGTCGGCGCGTTGCGCAGGCCCTGCACCACATCCTCCCGCCAGGTCATCCGGCCATCGGCCATGAAGCCCAGCATCTGCTTGCGGAAAGTCGCGTAGCGCGGCCAGCCGGTGTCGCTGACGATGAAGCCCTGGATGCGCAGGCGCTTGCGCACCACGGCGCCGAGATTGGGCCCCGGCGCGCCGCCGAAGCTGTCGGCGCCCTCGACCGTGTTGTACTGCGAGATTACGCCGCACATGACCATGCGGCCGAAATCCTTGAAGCGCGGGAAGACCGCGGCCTGCACCGCGCCGCCGACATTCTCCCAGTAGACGTCGATGCCCTCGGGGCAGGCGGCGTCGAGCTGGGCGTTCAAGTCCCCGCGATGGTCGATGCAGGCGTCGAAGCCGAGCTCTTCGGTCACGAACTGGCACTTCTTCGCGCCGCCCGCGATGCCGATCACCTTGCAGCCGGCAATCTTGGCCAGTTGCCCGACCACCTGGCCGACCGCGCCGGAGGCGGCCGAGACCACCATCGTCTCGCCCGGCTTCGGCTGGCCGATGTCTTCCAGCCCGACCCAGGCGGTCAGCCCGGGCATCCCGAGCACGCCGAGGCTGGCCGAGAGCGGCGCTTCCTTCGGGTCGATCTTGATCAGCCGCGCCGCCGGCACCGCGGCGAAGCGCTGCCAGCCGAAGCTGTTCATCACATGGTCGCCCGGCGCGAAGCCCGGCGCCTTGGAGGCGACCACCTCGCCGACCGTCGCGCCTTCCATCACCGCGCCGAGCTCGACCGGCTTGGCATAGCTCTTCGCCTCGGCCATGCGGCCGCGCATATAGGGGTCGAGCGAGAGGAAGCGGGCGCGGACCAGCACCTCGCCCTCCTTCGGCTCCGGCACCGCGGTCTCGACGATCTCGAAATCCTCGGGCACCGGCGCGCCCTTGGGGCGACGGCGCAGCAGCACCTGCAGGTTGCTCTCGGCCATGGGGTCCTCCTCCGTATCGGCGAGATTTGCGCCGGGCGCGGCCTCGGGGGAAGAGGTTGCCGCGCCGGCGGCAGGGACCATCTGCCTGGCATGGTCGAACGCGTCGCCGACTACCCCCGCCCACCCCGACTCGAGCCGAGCACGCGGCACGTGCTGATCCGCCTCGGCGGCCAGGTCATCGCCGAGACGCGCGCGGCCTACCGCGTGCTCGAGACCTTCCACCCGCCGACCTGGTACCTGCCGCCTGAGGCCTTCGCGCCCGGCATCCTGCGCCCCGCCCCCGGCTCGAGCTTCTGCGAGTGGAAGGGCAGGGCGCGCTACTGGGATATCGGGACCGCCGAGCGCGCCGGCTGGTCCTACCCCGACCCGACGCCGGGCTTCGCCGACCTCGCCGACCACGTCGCCGTCTATGCCGGCCGGATGGAGGGCTGCTTCGTCGATGGCGAGCGCGTCACCCCGCAACCGGGGGGCTTCTACGGCGGCTGGATCACCAGCGACGTCGCGGGGCCCTTCAAGGGCGGCCCCGGCACGCTCGGCTGGTAGCGACGCCCGCGGCGCGATAGGCTGGGCGCCATGCGCATGCTGGTGATCCTGCTGGGCCTCGCGCTTGCCGCCTGCGGCCAGGCGGCGCGGCACGACGCGCCCTACCCGGTCCCGCAGGGGCCGCCGCCCATGCCACCCGCCGCCAGCCCGGGGTTCTGACCATGATGCGCATCGCCCTGCTCGCCACCCTGCTGCTCGCCGCCTGCGCCCGGACCGCGCCCAGCGACACCCCGCCGCAGACGCCGGCCGGGCTGACCGCCGCGCCGGGCCAGGGGATCGGCGGCGCGACCTCGCTGGCGCCGCCGGGGCCACGCTACGGCAGCCGCTCGAACTGACGCGCGGCCGTCGCGCGGATCCGATGCAGTCGCGCGGCGTTGCAGCCCCGCGGCGTCCCAGCCGAGGCAGAGGAAGCGCATGAGCGTCGGATTGATCGCGTTGCTCGACGACGTCGCGGCGATCGCCAAGCTGGCCGCTTCGTCACTCGACGATGTGATGGCGCAGGGCGGCCGTGCGGCCGCCAAGGCGAGCGGCGTGGTGATCGACGACGCCGCCGTCACGCCGCAATACGTCATGGGCTTCCACCCGGCGCGGGAGCTGCCGATCGTCGGGCGCATCGCGCTCGGCTCGCTGCGCAACAAGCTGCTGATCCTGCTGCCGATCTTCCTCCTGCTGGTCAGCGTCGCGCCCTGGGTCATCACCCCGCTGGTCATGCTCGGCGGCGGCTACCTCTGCTACGAGGGCGCCGAGAAGGCCCTGGAATGGCTGCGCCCCGGCGCCTCCCCGCAGGCCGGGCCGGCGGCGACGCAGCCTGGCGAGGCCCGGGTGATCGAGGACCAGCGCGTCGCCGGCGCGATCCGCACCGACCTGATCCTCTCGGCCGAGATCATGGCGATCACCGTCGCCAGCATGCCCGAGGCCGGCTTCTGGATGCGCGCGGCGGTGCTGGCCCTGGTCGGCATCGCCTTCACCGTCTTGGTCTATGGCGCCGTGGCGATGATCGTGAAGGCCGACGACATCGGCTTGGCGCTCGCCAGCCGGCCGCCCGGGCCGTTCGGCACGCCGGCGCGGGTGTTCGGCCGCGCGGTGGTGCGCGGCATGCCCGGGCTGCTGAAGCTCCTCTCGGTCGCCGGGACGCTCGCTATGCTCTGGGTCGGCGGCGGCATCATCCTGCATGGGCTGGAGGAGCTCGGCTTCGGCGCGCTGTCGCATGCGCTGCACGCGCTCGCCCATGGCATCGGCGCGGCGGAGGCGGCGATCTCGGCCGTCTTCGGGCTGCTGCTCGGCCTGGTGCTGGTGGCGCTGCACCACCTGCTGGCGGGCATTACGCGCCGAGACCTGCCAGCCTCCGCCACTCCGCCTCGCTGAGCGTGGTCACGCCGAGTTCCGTCGCCTTCGCCGCCTTGCTGCCGGCATCGGCGCCCACCACGACAAAGTCGGTCTTCTTCGAGACGCTCTTGGTCACCTTCGCGCCCAGCGCCTCGGCGCGCGCCTCGGCCTCCGGCCGGGTCATGGTCTCGAGCGTGCCGGTGAAGACCAGCACCTTGCCGGCGAAGGGGGAGTCGCCGGCCTCGGCGAAGCCGGCTGGCTCCGGCGTCACATAGCGTGCCAGGTCGTCGAGTGCGGCGAGGTTGTGCGGCTCGTCGAAGAAATCCGTCAGCTCGGTCGCGATCGCCGGGCCGATGCCCTGGATCGAGCCGAGCTCCTCCCGCGCCTCGGAGCCGATGATGCGGGCGGCCAGCATCCTCTCCCGCCACTCCTCCAGCGTGTGGTAGTGCCGCGCCAGCAGCTTGGCGTTGGCCTCGCCGATGCGGCGGATGCCGAGCGCGAAGATGAAGCGCTCGAAGGGCGGGGCGCGGCGCGCTTCGATCGCGCGGGTGAGGTTCTTCGCCGAGGTCTCGCCCCAGCCTTCGAGGGCGGCGATGCGCGCCTCGTGCTCCGGCAGGCGGAAGATGTCGGCCGGCGAGGCGAGCAGCCCGGCGGTCTGCAGCTGGACGATGCGCTCCTCGCCCAAGCCCTCGATGTCGAGCGTGTTGCGCGCGACGAAGTGGCGCAGGCGTTCGAGCGTCTGGGCCGGGCAGATCAGCCCGCCGGTGCAGCGGCGCACCACTTCGCCCTCCGGCCGCACCGCATGGCTGCCGCAGGCGGGACACACCTGCGGGAAGGCATAGGGCAGGCTGTCGGCCGGGCGCTTGTCGAGCACCACCGAGAGCACCTGCGGGATGACGTCGCCGGCGCGCTGCAGCACCACCGTGTCGCGCTCGCGGATGTCCTTCCGCGCGATCTCGTCCTCGTTGTGTAGGGTCGCGTGCTGGACCATGACGCCGCCGACATTGACCGGCTCCATCACCGCACGCGGCGTCAGCGCGCCGGTGCGGCCGACCTGGATCTCGATCCTCGCAAGCCTGGTCACCGCCTGCTCGGCGGGGAATTTCCAGGCGATCGCCCAGCGCGGCGCGCGGCCGACGAAGCCGAGGCGGCCCTGCCAGTCGAGCCGGTCGAGCTTGTAGACCACGCCGTCGATGTCGTAGGCGAGGCCGGCGCGCTGCTCGGCCATAAACTGGTGGAACGTAACAGCGGCATGTTCGTCACAAAGCAGCTTGTTTTCAGGATATACGTTGAAGCCCCATTCATTCAAAAGAGACAAATACTCCCAATGAGTATTCCACTTTACGTCTGATGCATAACCCATAGCGTAGGCAAAAATGGATAGTGGTCGTGTTGCCGTAATCCGAGCATCAAGCTGTCGTATGGCACCAGCAGCAAAATTCCTGGGATTCGCATAGATACGCCTACCAGAACGCTCCTCGTTTTCGTTGAAATCCAGGAAATCTTGTTTTGCACAAAAAATTTCGCCTCTTATTTCGATGATATTTGGAAGAAGACTTGAGTTAATTTGGTGTGGAATATTCGGTATAGTCTTCACGTTTGCTGTAACGTCTTCGCCTTCAACTCCATTGCCTCGAGTTGAAGCTCGAATAAGTGTACCGTTTTCGTAGGTCAAACTTATTGATACGCCATCAATCTTGGGCTCTCCAACAAAGCAAAGCATCTCATCGTGAAGCCGCAGGAAATTTCTTATCTTTTGAACAAATTCCCCGAACTGTATCGAATCAAAAACGTTATTTAAACTAAGCATCGGTGTGCGATGTTTTACTTTGAATAGATCAAATTCAATGTTTGAACCGACAGCCTCTGATGGACTGTCTTGCCTGACCAAATCGGGGTGAAGGGCCTCGATCGCGTCATTTCGCTGTATCAAAAGGTCAAATTCAGCGTCAGTAATGATCGGACGCGATTCATCATACGCTTTGCGATGTTCTGGAATCTCCTTTGCTAATGCGCGCAGTTCCTCCATGGCTTGGTCGATGCTGAGCATTTCCGGTGGTAACTGTCGCAGCTTATTGCTGGTCACAGCAGCGTCCCCTCCAGCAGGCTGTCCGCCGCCGCCCGCGCCGCATCGGTGACGCGCTCGCCGGCCAGCATGCGGGCGATCTCCTCGCGCCGCTCGCCCTTGCCCAGCGGCTCGACCGTGGTCGTCGCGCGCTCGCCCTTCACCTGCTTGGCGACGCGCAGCTGCTGCGCGCCGCGCGCGGCGACCTGCGGGCTATGCGTGACGACCAGCACCTGCAGCCGCTCCGCGACCCGCGCCAGGCGCTCGCCGACCGCGGCGGCGGTCGCGCCGCCGATGCCGGCATCGACCTCGTCGAAGACCAGCGTCGGCACCGGCGAGCCGCGCGCCAGCACGACCTTCAGGGCGAGCATCAGCCGCGACAGCTCGCCGCCGGAGGCGATCTTTTGCAGGTTTCCCGGCGCCTGGCCCGGGTTGGTGGAGACCAGGAAGGTCACCCGGTCCTGGCCATCCGCGCCCCAGGCGCTCTCCTCGCGCGCCGCGACCTCGACGACGAAGCGCGCGCGGTCGAGCTTCAGCGGCGGCAGCTCCTTGGCGAGCGCTGCTTCCAGCTTGCCGGCCGCCGCGCGCCGCGCCACCGACAGCGCCTCGGCCGCCGTCACATAGCTCACCCGCGCCGAGCGCGCCGCGACCTCGAGCCCCGCGACCCGCTCGCTGCCGGCATCGAGCGCGCCCAGCCGGTCCTTCAGCTGCGCCAGCAGCGAAGGCAACTCGACCACCGGCACGGCGTGCTTCCGCGCGGCGGCGCGCAGCCCGAAGAGCCGTTCCTCGAGCTGCTCGAGCCGGCGCGGATCGGGCCCGCTCTCCAGCATCATCCGCTGCAGCAGCGCCTCCGCCTCGGCCAGCGCATCCATCGCGAGGCCGAGCTGGGCGATCGCCGCCTGCGCCTCCTCGTTCGGCGGCGGCAGGCGTTCCAGCGCACGGGCTGCGGACCGCAGCGCCTCGGCCGGCGCGCCGCCGCGCCGGCGGTCGCGCGGCGCCAGCTCGCCGAGCGCGGAGGCGATGCTCTCGGCCCGGCGCTCGCCCTGCTGCAGGCGCTGGCGTTCCTTCGACAGTTCCTCCTCCTCGCCCTCCTCCGGCGAGAGGGCGGCGAGCTCCTCGACGGCGTGGCGGAGGAATTCCTCGTCGCGCTGGGCGGCGGCGATCGCCTCGCGCGCGGCGGCGAGCGCCCGCTCGGCATCCCGCCAGCCGCGCCAGGCCTGGGCGCAGGCCATGCGCCGGCTCTCGAGCCCGCCGAAGGCATCGAGCAGCCCGGCATGGGTCGCGGGATCGGCGAGGCCGACCTGGTCGTGCTGGCCCTGCACCTCGACCAGCGTGCCGGCCAGCCGCTTCAGCAGCGCCACCGCCACCGGTTCGTCGTTCACGAAGGCCCGGCTGCGGCCATCGGCCTGCACAACCCGGCGCAGCACCAGCGAGTCGTCAGCCGCGATGCCCTGCTCGGCGAGGATCGCCAGCGCCGGATGGCCGCTGGGCGGCGCGAACTCGGCGGTGACGGAGCATTGCGGCTGCCCGGCGCGCACCAGCCCGGCCTCGGCGCGCAGCCCGCAGGCGAGGCCGAGGCTGTCGAGCAGGATCGACTTGCCCGCGCCGGTCTCGCCGGTCAGCACCGTCAGCCCGGGCCCGAAGGCCAGGTCGAGCCGTTCGATCAGGACCACGTCGCGGATCGCGAGCGAGGCGAGCATCCGCGGCGGGCGCTAGAAGACCGAGTTCCAGGTCCGGCGGAAGAAGCCGGGCCGGTCCTGCGGCGCCGGCTGCGCGCCTTCCACCAGCAGCGCGTAGCTGTCCTGGTACCAGGGGCTGCCCGGGAAATTGAAGCCGAGCACGGAGGCGGTCTTCTTCGCCTCCTCGGTGATGCCGAGGGTCAGGTAGATCTCGGTCAGCCGGTGCAGCGCCTCGGGCACGTGGTTGGTCGTCTGGTATTCCTCGACCACGCGCTTGAACCGCCCGATCGCCGCGGCATAGAGGCGCTGGCGCTGGTAGAAGCGGCCGATGTTCATCTCCTTGCCGGCGAGGTGGTCGCGCGCGAGGTCGATCTTCAGCCGCGCGTCGCGGGCATAGGAGCTGTCGGGGAAGCGGTTCACCACGTCCTGCAACGCGACCATCGCCTGCTCGGTGCCGCGCTGGTCGCGCTCGGCATCGGCGATCTGCTCGTAGTAGCTGAGCGCCCGCAGGTAGTAGGCATAGGCGATGTCGCGGTTCGACGGGTGCAGCTGGATGAAGCGGTCGAGCGTACCGATCGCCTCGGTGTAGCGGTTGCGCTGGTACTGCGCGTAGGCGCCCATGATCTTGGCGTTGGTCGCCCAGGTCGAATAGGGGTGGTCGCGCTCGATCTGGTCGAAGTAGTCGGCCGCCTGCTGCCAGCGCTGCGCCTTCAGGCTCTCGACGCCGGCGGCATAGAGGCCCTCGGGCGAGCCATCGGTGGTGGCGTCGACCCGGTTGCGGGTATTCGAGAGCTGGCGGTCGGAGCCATCCCAGGCCCGGAACCAGGAGCAGCCCGACAGCATCGCCAGGCTGACGCAGAGCAGCACCAGGGGGGGGAGACGGCGGATCATCGACATGCCGCCCTATAGCACGGGCTCGTCCCGGCAACATGCCGGGGCGGGCGGATCAGGCGCCAGAATCAGGCGCCAGAATCAGGCGTAGGAGGCGGCCGCGGCGGCCGGCACCGGCAGCGGTGCGGCGCCGCCCTCGGCGGTGACGAGGCCGGTGTGCAGGCGCCAATTCGCGCGCTCGGCGAAGAGCGCGCGCAGCAGCTTGTTGTTCAGCGCGTGGCCCGAGCGGTAGCCGCTGAAGCGGCCGCGGATCGGCGCGCCGGCCAGCGCCAGGTCGCCGACCACGTCGAGCGCCTTGTGCCGCACGAACTCGTCCGGCCGGCGCAGCCCGCCGGGGTTCAGCACCAGCGGGCCGTCGACCACGACGGCGTTCTCGAGGCTGCCGCCCTGGGCGAGGCCGGCGGCGCGCAGCCGCGCGACCTCCTCGGCCATGGTGAAGGTCCGCGCATCGGCGAGGCCGGCGCGGAAGGCCTGCGGCGTCAGGCGGAGCGAGACCGACTGCCGGCCGATCGCGGTCGAGGGGAAGTCGATGGTGAGCTGGATGTCCAGCCGATCCTCGCGCGAGGGGACGAGCTCGGCCCAGGCGCCGTTCTCCTCGACCCGGACCGGGCGCAGCACCTCGATCGCGGTCACCGCGCCGCCCTGGCCGGTGATGCCGGCGCAGTCGATCAGGAAGACGAAGGGGGCGGCGGAGCCGTCGAGGATCGGCACCTCGGGCCCGTCGACCTCGACGATGGCGTCATCGACGCCGCAGCCGGCAAGCGCGGCCATCACATGCTCGACCGTCGCGATGCGTTGGCCGGCATCCGAGGGGCTGCCCAGCGCAGTGCAGAGGCGGGTATCCACCACCTGGTCGAACAGCGCCGGGATCTCGGCGCCGGTGTCGGTTCGGCGGAAACGGATGCCGGTGCCCGGGGTGGCCGGCTGCAGCGAGAGGCGCACCCGGCGGCCGCTGTGCAGGCCGATGCCGACGCAGCCGATGGCGGCTTTGAGCGTCCGGCGACGACCTGTCTCGAGCGGGATGAATCCGTCCATTCTGGCCCCTCGCATTGCCGCTCCCCATGAGTCGGCATGCCTTCGACGGTACTGATGCCAGCGGGGGATGGCTTGCGCGAGTCAAGCCTTGTTTCGTCATATTACGCTGGAAGTCGTTGAAAATACTGAGTTTGTGCAATGCAATATTGCGCCGCGCAAAATCGTGAGCGGAAGCCATAACGGCGAATCGGGGCGATTCGAGGGCAGCACGAAACGGGGCGCCCGGATCGCTCCGGACGCCCCGTGCCTGGCTCGGCTGGGGAGCCGCTCAGTTCGTCTGGCGGCGCAGGAAGGCGGGGATATCGAGCCCGACCTCGTCCTGCGGCGCGGTGCGGGCCGGCCGCGGCGCCTCCGGCACCGCCTCGATCCGCGGTGCGACCGGGGCGGGGGCGGGCGTCGCCTCCGGCAGGGTCCGGCGCATCAGGCCGGAGCCGCCGGTCACCTTGCGGAACAGCCCGCCGAGGCCGCCGCCCTGCGAGGGCGCCGGGGTCGGGCGCTGCGGCGGCTCGACCGCCGGGGCGGTGGCTATCGGCTCGGCCTCGGCGACCGCGACCGGGCCAACGGTCGTGGCTTGCGGCGCGGCCCCATAGGCCTCCTCCTGCACCGCGACGGCGGTGGCGGCACCATTCGCGGCGGGGCGCAGGAAGCTGCCGGGCGCGACGGCGACCCGGCGCGGCGCGGTGGCCGGTTGCGCGGTGGTCGCCGCCTGGCGCACCGCGGGCCCGGCCGCAGGCGACGCCTGCGGGGCGGCGGCCTTGCCGCCGGCAACCACCGTCAGCCCCTCGGGCTTCGTGGCCTGCACCGGCACCGCGTCGATGCCGGTGGCGACCACCGAGACCCGCAGCCGGCCGTTCAGCGATTCCTCGACCGAGGAGCCGAAGATGATGTTGGCGTCCTCGTCGACTTCCTTCCTGATGCGGTTCGCGGCCTCGTCGACCTCGAACAGCGTCATGTCGTAGCCGCCGGTGATGTTGATCAGCACGCCGCGGGCGCCGCGCAGCGAGGCGTCGTCGAGCAGCGGGTTGCTGATGGCGCGCTCGGCGGCCTTGACCGCGCGGTCGTCGCCCTCGGCCTCGCCGGTGCCCATCATCGCCTTGCCCATCTCGGCCATCACCGTGCGGATATCGGCGAAGTCGAGGTTCACGAGCCCGGGCTTCATCATCAGGTCGGTGACGCCGCGCACTCCGTCGTAGAGCACCGCGTCCGCCAGCCGGAAGGCCTCGGCGAAGGTCGTCCGCTCATTCGCCATCCTGAAGAGGTTCTGGTTCGGGATGATGATCAGCGTGTCGACGAAGCTCTGCAACTCCTCGATGCCGGTCTCGGCGCCGCGGCGGCGCTTCGGGCCTTCGAAGTCGAAGGGCTTGGTGACGACGCCGACGGTCAGGATGCCGCGCTCGCGCGCCATCCGCGCGATGACGGGGGCCGCACCGGTGCCGGTGCCGCCGCCCATGCCGGCGGTGATGAAGACCATGTGGCTGCCATCGAGGTGCCGCGCGAGCTCCTCGGTGGCTTCCTCGGCTGCGGCGCGGCCGATCTCGGGCTTGGCGCCGGCGCCGAGGCCCTGCGTCAGATGCGGGCCGAGCTGCACGCGCCGTTCGGCGCGGCTGTGCACGAGCGACTGTGCATCGGTATTGGCGACGACGAAATCGACGCCGTCGAGCCCCATGGCGATCATGTTGTTGACCGCATTGGTGCCGCCGCCGCCGACGCCGATGACGGTGATGCGCGGGCTGAAATCGGTGTGCTGCGTGACCGGCAGCGTGAGGTTCAGGGTCATGTTGGGCCTCTCCTGCAGGGGACGGTAACTGCGGGGGGCGATTCGGGTCCCGTGGATGTTTCGCACCTTCGCGAGTCATCCACAGGAAATTTGCGTCTCATCGAGCGCGCGTGACGGGGGGGCGTCATGCGCGCGCGCGCAGCCAATTGACGAAGCGCCTGAAGGCACCCGAAGGCCGGTCCATGCCCGGCATCAGGTCGAGCAGCGGGCGGCCTTCGCCCGCGCACCAGGCCAGCAGTCCGAGCGGTGCCGCGAATGCCGGCCCGGCCGCTGTTTCCGGCAGGCCGCGCACGGCGTGGGGACGCCCCGAGCGGACCTGACGATCAAGCACCCGTGCGGCGAGCTCGCGCGCGCCGACGAGTTGGCTGGCGCCGCCGGTCAGCACGACGCGGCGGCCCATTTCCTGCCCAAGGCCGGCGGCATCCAGCCGGTCCTTGAGCAATTCAAAGGTTTCCTCGAGTCGCGGGCGGATGATGTTCACGACCATGGCGCGCGGCACCCGCGCGATGTGGTCCTCGTCCTCGCCGACCATCGGCACGGGCAGGTATTCGCGCTCGTCGTCGGGCGCGCCGAGGGCGCCGCCATGCAGCGTCTTCAGCCGCTCGGCATGCGCGACGGGTGTGGAAAGCAGCCGCGCCAGGTCGTTGGTCACGTGCCAGCCGCCGACCGGCAGCTGCGCGGTGTGCAGCAGGTGGCCTTCCGCGAAGACCGCCATGCTGGTGGTGCCGCCGCCCATGTCGATGACGGTGCAGCCGAGCTGCTTCTCGTCCTCGACCAGCGTCGCAAGTCCGGCGGCGAAGGGCGCCGAGACCAGCTCCTCCACCTCGAGGTCGCAGCGCATCAGGCAGGCGCCGAGATTGCGGAGCGAAAGCTGCGCGGCATCGACCATGTGCAGCCGGGCGGTGGGCTGGTCGCAGATCATCCCGCGCGGATCGTTGGCGCCGGGGGTCGCATCCACGGTGAAGCCGAGCGGGAAGCCGTGCACCGTCTCGCGGCCGTCTTCCGCGCTGCGACGGCGGCCCTCGTTCAGGATGGCGCGGATGTCGAGCTCGGTGACGGCGCGGCCGCCGATCGACCAGATGATGTTCTGGTGGCGCGATTCGGGTTGGCCACAGGAGAGGTTCACGATCACCGAGCGCAGCTGGGTATCGGCCATCTCCTCGGCCTGGCCGACCGCGGCGCGGATGGCGCGCTCGGCCTCCTCGAGGTCGATGATGTTGCCGCCCTTCACGCCCTGGCTGCGCTGCCAGCCGAAGCCGAGCGCGCGGGGCTCACCGTCGCCCTCGATGCGGGCGATGATGCAGACAACCTTGGTGCTGCCGATGTCGAGCACGCCGAAGGCGCCCGGCTTGGCGCCGCGGCGGCGACGGCCCGGCGCGGGCGGCTCGGCGGGGGTCAGGCGGGCGAGCTGGTTCATCCGCGGCCGCTCCTCGGGCGTGGCTGCTGGGGCGCCGGCGGCGCCGCGGTCTGCTCCGGCGCCTGCGGCGGACCGGCGGTATTGGCGACGCGAATCACCAGCTTGTCCGGCAGCCGGAGGTCGATGGCGGCAACCGGCCGGTCGAGCAGCGCCTGCTTCGCCTGCAGCTCGGCGAGGCGCTTGATCGCCGCGGCCTCCTGCGCCTCGGGCAGCAGCACCTCGGTGTTGTTGCGGAGCACCAGGTTCCAGCGTCGGTCGGAGATGCGCACCAGCGCCTGCACCCGCTCGCGCAGCGCCGGTGCCTCGGCCAGCAGGTCGAGCAGCGCGGCGGCAGCGGTATTGGCGCCTTCGCCGACCACCAGCGGCAGCGGGCCGAAGGCGCCGATATCCTCCTGCGTCACGATGTTGCCGGCGCGATCGATGACGTGGAAGCTGCGGCGGTTCTGCCAGATCGCGAAGGGCTCGCGCTCCTCCAGCACCACGCGGATGGTGCCGTTCAGGTGGCGCTGGACCGAGGCGGACTTGACCCAGGCAATCAGCTCCAGCCGCTCGCGCGCCTCGGACGGATTGAAGCCGAGGATCGGGTCGCCCTGGCGGACGCCGAGCGCCTCGCGCACCAGCTCGGGCGGGGTGTGGCGGCTGCCCTCGAGGATCACCTGGCGGACCTGCAGCCCGGCGCCGGCGCCGAGGTCATCGGCATCGTCGAGCAGGGCGGCGACCCGGCCATAGGGGTTGAAGGCCATCACCGCGGCGCCGGCGATGGCGAGCGCGCCGAGGCCGAGCACCGCGAGTCCGGCCGGCCGCCACATCCCGCGCCGGCGGCGCAGCCAGAGCCGCAGGCGCGAGGGGCGCTTCGGCTGGCTCGCCGCGGTGCGGTTGCGGCGGGCGGCGACGCTTTGCGCGGGTTCACGGGCCATGGCGGGCCTGCTCCACCATCCAGGAGACCAGCGCGGGGAAGCCGATGCCGACATGCGCCGCCTGCTCGGGCAGCAGCGAGGTCGGCGTCAGCCCGGGCTGGGTGTTGATCTCGAGCAGCACGATGCGGCCCGGCTCGCCCTGGGTGTCGTCGTAGCGGAAGTCGCAGCGCGTGGCGCCGCGGCAGCCGATGGCGCGATGCGCCGCGACCGCGACCTCCATCAGGCGTTCCGCGGCCAGCGGATGCAGCCTGGCCGGCAGCACGTGGCGCGAGCCGCCCTGGCCGTATTTCGACTCGTAGTCGTAGAAGACCCCGGCATCCGCCAGGATGTCGGTGATGCCGAGCGCCTGGTCCTCGAGCACGCCGACGGTCAGCTCGCGGCCGGGGATGTACTCCTCGACCAGGACCTGCTGGCCGTAGGTCCAGGCGCGCGCGATGTCGACGCGGCGGTTGTCGCCGGCCTGCAGGATCGAGACGCCGACCGAGGAGCCCTCGTTCGGCGGCTTCACGACGAAGGGCCGCGGCATCGGGTCCTCGGCCGCGAGCTCCTCGGGCGAGACGATGCGTTGCATCGGCACCGGCAGGCCGGCGGCCTGGAAGGCCATCTTGGCGGCGATCTTGTCCATCGCCAGCGCCGAGGCGCGCACGCCGGAATGGGTGTAGGGGATGCGCAGCCAGTCGAGCACGCCCTGGATGCAGCCATCCTCGCCGAAGCGGCCGTGCAGGGCGTTGAAGACGACGTCGGGCTTCGCCGATTGCAGCGTGGCGATCAGTCCGGCGAGATCGTCGCCGACCTCGATCGGGACGACGTCGTAGCCGGCGTCGCGCAGCGCCACCGCGCATTGCGTGCCGGAAACCAGGCTCACCTCGCGCTCGGCCGAGATGCCGCCGGATAGGACCGCGACGCGCTTGGTCATGCGAACTCTCCCAGGCGCTTGATTTCCCATTCCAGCGTGACGCCGGACTGCGCGAGCACGCGCTTGCGGACCTCCTCGCCGAGGCCCTCGATATCGGCCGCGGTCGCGCCGCCAGTGTTGATCAGGAAATTGCAGTGCTTCTCGCTGACCTGCGCGCCGCCGCGCGTCAGGCCGCGGCAGCCGGCGGCGTCGATCAGCGCCCAGGCCTTGTGGCCCTCGGGGTTCTTGAAGGTGGAGCCGCCGGTGCGGGCGCGCACCGGCTGCGTCGCCTCGCGCGAGGACTTGATCTCGGCCATCCGGGCGGCGATCGCGGCGGCGTCACCCGGCCGCGCATGGAAGCGCGCGCGGATGACGACCGAGCGCGGCGGCAGCGTCGCGTGACGGTAGCGGAAGGCGAAGGCGGCGGCGGGCAGCCGGACGATGCCGGCCGCGGTCGCCAGTTCCGCCCAATCGAGCACGTCCTCCACCTCGGCCCCATAGGCGCCGGCGTTCATGGCGACGGCGCCGCCGATCGCGCCCGGGATGCCCGAGAGAAACTCGAGGCCAGCGAGCCCGGCCTGCGCCGCATGCTGTGCGACCGTGGCGTCGAGCGCGGCCGCACCGGCGACGATGCCATCCGCCTCGACTGCGATGCCGCCGAAGGCGCCGCGCAACTGCACCACCACGCCGCGCAGCCCGCCATCGCGGATGATCAGGTTGGACGCCGCGCCGAGCACCGTCAGCGGCAGTGCTGCCGGGAGGCCGCTCAGCAGTGCGACCAGGTCCTCGGCATCCGCCGGCCGCACCAGCCACTCCGCCGGCCCGCCAACGCGGAACCAGGTGACGGGCGCGAGCGGTGCCCCGGCCTGGACGCGGCCGCGGATCGCCGGCAGCGCGTGGTCCACGGCGCGATTGCTCATGCGCGCCTCAAGGGCGTGACCCGGGCGCTCGGCTGCAGCGCTTGCAACTGCTCGGGCAGCGCATGCGCCCAGGCGGTGATGTTGCCGGCGCCGAGGCAGACCACGTAGTCGCCCGGCTTGGCGATGGCGTGGATCATCTCGGCGAGGCTCTCCGGCCCCGGCAGCGCCACCACGCTGCGATGCCCACGCGCGCGCAACCCTTCCACCAGCGCGTCCTTGTCGATGCCCTCGATCGGCGTCTCGCCGGCCGCATAGACATCGGCGACCACCACCGTCCCCGCATCGTTCATGCAGGTGCAGAATTCCTCGAAGAGTCCCGCGAGCCGCGTATAGCGGTGCGGCTGCACCACCGCGATCACGTCGCGGGCACCGGCCTGGCGCGCCGCCTTCAGCACTGCCGCGATCTCGACCGGATGGTGGCCGTAATCGTCGATCACCGTGATGCCGCCGGCCTCGCCGGTGCGGGTGAAGCGGCGCTTCACGCCCTTGAAGCCCGCCAGCGCGGTGCGGATGGTCTCCTCGTCGATGTCCATCTCGATGCCGACTGCGATCGCCGCCAGCGCGTTCTGCACGTTGTGCTGGCCGAGCATCGGCAGGCGCATCGGCTTCGTCGTGCGCGTGCGGCCGGTGGTGCGGTCGCGGATCGTCACCTGGAAGGTCGCGCCCATGCGGTCGGTGATCAGCTTCTCCGCGCGGACATCGGCCTGCGGCGAGAAGCCATAGGTGACGATGCGGCGATCGAGCTTCGGGATCATCGCCTGGACTTCCGGGTGATCCAGGCAGAGCACCGCGAAGCCGTAGAACGGGATGTTCGAGACGAACTGGGCGTAGCCCTCCTTCATCGCCTCGCCGGTGCCCCAGTGATCGAGGTGCTCGGGGTCCATGTTCGTCACGATGGTGACGACCGAGGGCAGGCGCAGGAAGCTGCCGTCGCTCTCGTCGGCCTCGACCACCATCCAGTCGCCGGCGCCGAGCCGCGTGTTGGTGTTGTAGGCGTTGATGATGCCGCCATTGATCACGGTGGGATCGATCTTCGCCGCCTCGAGCACGCAGGCGACCAGGCTCGTCGTCGTGGTCTTGCCATGGGTGCCGCCGACCGCGATCGCCCATTTCAGCCGCATGAGTTCGGCGAGCATCTCGGCCCGCCGCACCACCGGGATCAGCTTGGCGCGCGCCGCCTGGACCTCCGGATTGTCCTTCTTCACCGCGGTCGAGACGACCACCACCTGCGCGCCGCCGAGGTTCTCCGCGGCGTGCCCGATGTGCACGGGGATGCCCGCCTCGCGCAGCCGCGTGACGTTGTAGCCCTCCGCGATGTCGCTGCCCTGCACCGTGTAGCCGAGGTTGTGCAGCACCTCGGCGATGCCGGACATGCCGATGCCACCGATGCCGACGAAGTGGATGGGGCCGATCGAGAGGGGGAGGGCGCGCATCTATCGGGTTTCCTGCGGGTGCTTGGCCCGCACCAGGGAGAGGACGAGGTCGGCGAGCCGGCGCGCCGCATCGGGCTGCGCCAGCCTCGCCGCCGAGTCGGCAGCACGCGCGAGGGCGCGCGGATCGTTGAGCAGCGCGGCCAGCTGCTCGGCCAGGGCCGCGCTGGTGAACTTCGCCTGCGGCACCACGGTCGCGGCGCCGGCTTCCTCCAGCGCCTTGGCATTGGCGGTCTGGTGGTCGTCGATCGCGTGCGGCAGCGGCACCAGGATGGCCGGGCGGCCGGCGCAGGCGAGCTCCGCCAGCGTGCCGGCGCCGGCGCGCGCGACCACCAGATGCGCGGTCGAGAGGCGCGGCGCGACATCGGGGAAGAAGGGCGAGAGCTCGGCGGGCACGCCGGCCGCGGCATAGGCCTCGCGCACCCGGTTGATGTCCTCGGCGCGGCATTGCTGGGTCACCAGCAGCCGGGCGCGCAGCGCCGCCGGCAGCGCCGCGACCGCATCGGGCACGACATCGGCGAAGACCCGGGCGCCGAGCGAGCCGCCAAGCACCAGCAGCCGCAGCGCGCCATCGGTCGAGGGATACTCGCCGCCGGCCAGCGCCGCGAGTGCCGGGCGGACCGGATTGCCGAGCACCTCGACCCGTGCGCCGACCGGCACCTGCGCCGTCGCCTTGTAGGAGAGTGCGAGCGCATCGGCGCGCGGCGCGATCAGCCGGTTGGCGCGGCCGAGCACGGCGTTCTGCTCGTGCAGCACGGTCACGGGACGGCGGCCGAACATCGTCAGCGCCGCGATCAGCGGCGGCACGCTCGGGTAGCCGCCGAAGCCGACCACGGCGGCGGCGTTGAGCCGCCGCAGCAACCCGCGCGCCTGCAAGGTGCCGGCGGCGAGCGCGGCCGCCCCGCGCGCCGCGGCAAGCACGCCGCGGCCCGACAGGCCCGACCCCCTCAGCACGAAGCGCTCGGCGTTCGCAAAAACCGGGCTGTCGAAGGCGGTGCTGCGCTGGTCGGTCATCAGCGCGATGCGTTCGCCGCGCGCGAGCAGTTCCGCCGCCAGCGCCTCGGCCGGGAACAGATGGCCGCCGGTGCCGCCGGCAGCGATGACGATCGGCTGTGCCATCGGCCCGCGCATCACGCCGTCTCTGCCCGCGGCCCGCGCCTGCGGGTCAGCGCCAGCAGCATGCCCATGCCGAGCGCGATCGCCAGCACCGAGGAACCGCCATAGGAGACGAAGGGCAGGGTCATGCCCTTGGTCGGGATCAGGTGCAGCGAGGAGGCCATGTTGACGAAGGCCTGCAACCCGAATTGCGCGAGCAGCCCGGTCGCCGCCAGCACGACGAAGAGGTCGTTCTCCGCCAGCAGCCGCAGCATCCCGCGCACCACGACGAAGCAGAACAGCAGCAGGATGATAGCGCAGAGGATGAAGCCGAATTCCTCACCCGCCACCGCGAAGACGAAGTCGGCATGGGCGTCGGGCAGCGCGTTCTTCACCGTGCCCTCGCCCGGGCCGCGGCCGAACAGCCCGCCATTGCCGAAGGCCTCGAGCGACTTGGTGATCTGGAAGGCGTCGCCCGATTCCGGGTTCAGGAACAGGTCCACGCGCCGCTTGACGTGCGGCAGGATGAAATAGGCCGAGACCGCCAGCCCGACGCCCGCGCCGAGTGCGACCACCACCAGCAGCAGGTTCAGCCCCGCGACGAAGAGCTGCGCGAGGAAGACCGAGACCACCACCATCAGCATGCCGAAATCCGGCTGCGACTTCAGCAGCACCGCGACGACCGCGAGGATCGCGAAGGCCGCCGCGGGGAACAGGAAGCGCCCCTGCCGCAGCCCGCCCGCGCGCAGCCTTCCATCGGCGGTGCGGATCGCCGCATCCGCCTTGCCCTCGGCGAGCAGCCAGGCCGAGATCACCGCGAGGCAGGGCTTGAGGAACTCCGAGGGCTGCATGGTGCCGAGCAGCGGAATCGAGAGCCAACGCCGCGCGCCCTTGGTCTCGAAGCCGATGACGAGCGTCGCCGCCGTCAGCAGCAGCGCGGCGCCGAAGCCGAGCAGCGCGAAGCGCTTCACCCCGGCGGGCGAGAGCAGCGAGACGATCATCATGAGGGCTGCGGCCATCGCCAGGAACACCACCTGCTTGGCCAGCAGCAGGCTGCGGCTGTCCTCGCCCATGACGCGGCTGGCGACCGCCGGCGAGGCCGCCAGCATCATCAGGTAGCCGAGGCCGATCAGCGCCAGCAGGGCGGCCAGCGTCCAGCGATCGACCGTCCACCACCAGCGGCCCAGGGTCGAGTTGTCGGCGCGGCTGATCGACATCAGGCGACCCTCTCGGCGAGTGCGGCGACCAGGCTGCGGAAGCGGTCGCCGCGCGCATCATAGCCGGTGAACTGGTCCCAGCTGGCGCAGGCCGGCGAGAGCAGCACGACCGGCGCGGCGCCCGCGAAGGCGGCCTGGGCGGCGGCCGGCACCGCGGCCTCGAGCGTGCCGACGACCTCGTGCGGCACGCCGGCGTCGCGCAGCGTCGCGGCGAAGGCCGGGCCGTCGCGGCCGATCAGCACGGCATGCGCGATGCGCGGAAACAGCGGCGTGAGCGGGGCGATGCCGCCCTCCTTCGCCTCGCCGCCGGCGATCCAGACCAATCGCTCATAGCTCGCCAGCGCGCGGGCGGCGCTGTCGGCATTGGTCGCCTTGCTGTCATTGACGAAGAGCACGTCGCGATGCGTGCCCACGCGCTCCTGCCGATGCGGCAGGCCGGGATAGCTGGCGAGGCCGGCCGCAACCTCGGCGCGCGTCAGGCCGAGGTCGAGCGCCACGGCCGCCGCGGCCGCGGCATTCTGCGCATTGTGGCTGCCTGGCAGCGCCGGCGCCGTGCCCAGGTCGGCGATCACGCCGGCCGCGTCGCGCAGCAGCTTCCCCTCGGCCCAGATCCCGCCCGGCTGCGCCACGACGCCCGAGATCGGTCGCAGCCGCGCGCGGATCCCCGAGCGCAGCGCGCGCGTCTCCGCATCGTCCATGCCGAGCACGGCGAGATCCTCCGGCGCCTGGTTCGCGAAGATCCGCGCCTTGGCTGCCGCATAGCCCGCCATGTCGCCATGCCGGTCCAGATGGTCCGGCGAGAGGTTCAGCATGACCGCTGCATCGAATCGAAGGGTTGCGATGCGTTCCAGCATATAGGACGACATTTCGAGGGTATAGACGCCGTCATCCCCCAAGATGTTGAGTCCGAGCGCCGCCGGCCCCAGGTTGCCGCCAACCTCGGAAAGCCGCCCGGCAGCCCCCAGCAGGTGGTGCAGCAGCGCCGTCGTAGTGGATTTCCCGTTGGTGCCGGTGATGCCGAGGAAGCGCGCCCGCGACCCCGCCGCGCGGACCGCGCGATAGAGATACTCGACATCCGACAGGATCGGCGCGCCCGCCGCCCGCGCCGCGGCGGCGGCCGGATGCGCCCGCGGCAGCAGATGCGGGATGCCGGGCGAGAGCAGCAGCGCATCCCAGCGGAAGCTGCCCTCCGCCGGATTCGCCACCGCCAGCCCTGCGGCTTCCACCGCCGCGCGGTTCTCTGCCCGATCGTCCCAGCAGGTCACCTCGGCGCCCCAGTCGGCAAGCCGCTTCGCCGCGGGCAGCCCGGCCTTGCCGAGGCCGACCACCGCGATCCGCTCGCAGAGGAAGGGCGTGAAGGCGCTCATCGGATCTTCAGCGTGCTCAGCCCGACCAGCGCGAGGATGATCGCGATGATCCAGAACCGGATGACGATGGTCGGCTCCGCCCAGCCCTTCTTCTCGAAATGATGGTGCAGCGGCGCCATCAGGAAGACGCGCCGGCCCGTCCGCTTGAACCAGAAGACCTGGATGATGACCGAGACGGTCTCCACCACGAACAGCCCGCCCACGATCGCCAGCACGATCTCATGCTTGGTCGCGACCGCGACCGCCCCCAGCGCGCCGCCGAGCGAGAGCGAGCCGGTATCGCCCATGAAGACCGCGGCCGGCGGCGCGTTGAACCAGAGGAAACCGAGCCCGGCCCCAACCAGCGCCGCGAGGAACACCGCCAGCTCGTTCGCCCCCGGCACTGGATGCAGCTGCAGGTAGTCCGCCATCACCCGGTTGCCGACCAGGTAGGCGATCAGCGCGAAGACCGCCGCCGCGATCATCGCCGGCACGATGGCCAGGCCATCGAGCCCGTCCGTCAGGTTCACCGCGTTCGAGGCGCCCATCATCACGATCATGCCGATGAAGGGGAACAGGATGCCGAAGGTGATCAGCACGTCCTTGAAGATCGGCACCGCAAGCCCGCCCGCGATCGCCGGCGGATGCAGCAGCATGATCCAGATCGCGGCGAGGAAGCCGACGCCACCCTGCACCATCAGCTTCATCCGGCCGGAGACACCCTTGGTGTTGCGCTTGGTCACCTTCAGCCAGTCATCGGCGAAGCCGAGCGCGCCATAGGCAAGCGTCACCAGCAGCACCGCCCAGACCAGCCCGCTGCGGAGGTCGGCCCAGAGCAGGGTCGCAAACGCAAGGGCGAACAGGATCAGCACGCCGCCCATGGTCGGCGTGCCCTTCTTGGTCAGCAGGTGCGATTGCGGCCCATCCTCGCGGATCGGCTGGCCGCCGCGCTGGAAGCCGCGCAGCCAGCGGATCACCGCGGGCCCGAGCACCAGCGCGAAGACCAGCGCGGTCAGGCAGGCCGCGCCGGCGCGGAAGGTCGTGTAGCGGATGAGGTTGAACAGCGCGAACTCGTCGGCCATGGGCGCGAAGAGGTTGAAGATCACGACCCGGCCTCCGTCAGCGCCTGCACCACCAGCGCCATCCGGCTGCCGAGCGCACCCTTCACCAGCACCACGTCCCCGGGACGCAGCGCCGACTTCACCAGCGGCGCGAGCGCGGCACTGTCCGCCGCATGCGCGCCACGCTTCGCCTCGGGCAGCCGGGCAAACAGCCCGGCCATCTCCGGCCCGCAGCAGAAGACGAGATCCACCCGCGCCGCATGCGGGGCGAGCCCCTCGTGCAGCGCGGCCGAGAACGCGCCCAGCTCCCGCATGTCGCCGAGGACCGCGATGCGCCGCGTCCCGGGCCGTTGCGCCAGGGTCTGCAACGCCGCGCGCATGGCCGGCGGGGCGGCGTTGTAGCTTTCGTCGATGAGCAGCGCCATGCCGCCGGGCACGCGAATTTCGCGAGGTGCGCCGCGCCCCGCGCCCGGCGCATAGGCGGCCAGCGTCGGCGCCGCGCGCGCGACATCGCCGCCGAGGGCGGCGACCAGCGCGAGCGCGCAGCAGGCATTCTCGGCGTGATGGAGACCCATTGCCGGCAGCGCGACCTCGACGCGCGTGCCGAGCACGTCGACGGCCACGAAGGTGCGGCCATCCGCGAGGATGCGCGCGTCCAGCAGCCGCACCTCGGCAGCCGGGTCGCGGCCGAAGCCGATGATCCGCGCCGCACCCGCCGCGCGCGCGATCTCCGCCAGCCGCAAAAAGAATTCCCCGTCGCGCGGCAGCACGGCGACGCCGCCCGGCTCGAGCCCGGCCGCGATGCTGCCCTTCTCCTCGGCGACCGCGGCGAGGCTGCCCATATGGCCGATATGCGCCTCGCCGATCGCGGTGACGCCGACGACATGCGGCCGCGCCAGGCGGGCGAGGGGGGCGATCTCGCCCGGATTGTTCATGCCGATCTCGATGACCGCGAAGCCGGTCTCGCGCGGCATGCGGGCGAGCGTCAGCGGCACGCCCCAATGATTGTTGTAGCTGGCGACCGCGGCATGGGTCGGGCCGAGCGCGCCAAGCAGCAGCCGCAGCATCTCCTTGGTGCCGGTCTTGCCGACGCTGCCGGTCACGGCAACGAAGCGCCCCGCACACTGCGCCCGCCGCGCCACGCCGAGCGCGCCGAGGCCCGCCAGCGTATCGGCCACCCGCAGCAGCGGCGCATCCGCGGCGACCCCCGGCGGGTCATGGTCGACCAGCGCCGCCGCCGCGCCCTTCCTCAGCGCATCGGCGACGAAATCATGCCCGTCGCGCGCATCCTTCAGCGCGACGAAGAGATCGCCCTGCGCCACGCTGCGGCTGTCGATCGAAACGCCGCCGATGGCGGTCTCGGCGGCCAGCGTCCCGCCGGTCGCCTCGCGCAACTCGGCCGCGGTCCAGAGGCTCATGCCGAGCCTCCATTCGTATGCATAGATTCGCGGTGCGGGTTCATGCGGCGATGTCCCGCACCACGGCGACGTCGTCAAACGGGGTGGTCACGCCGGCGATGGTCTGGCCGCTCTCATGCCCCTTGCCCGCCACCGCCAGCACGTCGCCCGGGCCGAGCGCGGCCAGCGCCGCCGCGATCGCCGAGCGCCGGTCGCCGGCATCGATCCCGCCCGGGCAGCCGGCCAGCACCGCGGCCCGGATCAGCGCGGGGTCTTCCGAGCGCGGATTGTCGTCGGTGATCCAGCAGCGATCAGCGAAGCGCGCCGCCGCCGCGCCCATCAGCGGCCGCTTGCCAGGGTCGCGGTCGCCGCCGGCACCGAACACCACGTGCAGCCTGGCCCCCGGCGCGACATGCGGGCGGAGCGCCGCGAGCAGCCGCTCCAGCGCATCCGGCGTATGGGCGTAATCGACGTAAGCCGCGGCGCCGTTCGGCAGTCGCGCGGCCAGTTCCATCCGCCCGCGCACGCCGGCGAGCCGTGGCGCCAGCGCCAGCGCGCGCGCCGCATCCATGCCGGTCGCGATCGCCAGACCCAGCGCGAGCAGCAGGTTGTCGGCCTGGAACCGGCCGGGCAGCGCGACCTGCAGCGCATGCTGCGCGCCGAACACGTCCAGTTCGAGTTCCTGCCCCTCCGGCACCGGCACCTGGCGCAGCAGGCGCAGATCCTCGCCCGCCTCGCCGGTGGTCAGCAGCCGGAGGCCGCGCGCCTGCGCGATGCCGCGCAGCGCAGCGAGCGTCTCGGCCTCCATGTCGGCATTGGCGACCGCCGTCGCACCGGACGGCAGCAGCGTGTCGAACAGCCGAAGCTTGGCGGCGCGATAGGCCGCCATGGTGCCGTGGTAGTCGAGATGGTCGCGCGTCAGATTGCTGAAGCCGGCCGCCACCAGCGCCACGCCGTCCAGCCGCCGCTGCTCGATGCCGTGCGACGAGGCCTCCATCGCCACCTGCCCGATGCCGGCCCGCGCCAGCGCCGCCAGCTGCGTGTGCAGCGCGACCGGATCGGGCGTGGTCAGCGAGGGCCCGGGCGGGAAGCCCTCGGCGACCAGCCCGAGCGTGCCGAGCGAGGCCGCCCGCGCGCCGTCCAGGGTCCAGAGCTGGCGCAGGAAATCCACCGTCGAGGTCTTGCCGTTGGTGCCGGTCACCGCGACCACCACCGCCGGCTGGGCGCCGGCGAGGGCCGCCGCCATCAGTGCGAGCGCGCGCCGCGCATCCTCGGCCAGCAGCAGCGGCCGCGCCGGCACGCCCTTGGGCCAGGCCGTGCCGCTCGGTGCCAGCACCGCCGCGGCGCCGGCCTTCACGGCGTCGGCGATGAAGCCGCGGCCGTCGAAGCGCGCGCCCGGCAGGGCCGCGAAGACGAAGCCGGGCCGCACCGCCCGGCTGTCCGCCGTCAGGCCATGGATCTCCGTGGCGGCACCCGCGACCAGCCCCGCCCGGCGTGCCAGCTCATCGAGGCGCAAGGCCGGCCTCACGCGGTGGCGGCGTGGCGGCGGCGAGCTGCAGGATGGCGGGCACCTCGGTCCGGCGCAGCGCCGGTGGTTGGCCGATGGCAGGCGTGTTGGCGGGTGGCGTCGCCGGCCGCACCGGCGCGACCGCGGGCGTCGCCGGGCGCGGTGCGGCGGGGCTGGGCGGCGGCGCGGCCTGGGCGCGGCCGCGCGCCGGGTGCATCGGGATGCTGATGCTCTGCTGGATCGCCGCCGCGCGCTCCGTCTCCGGGATCATGCCGAGGATCGGCGCCACGCGGCGGATCACCGCGCCGGCGGCCGGCGCCGCGACCCAGCCGGCGGTCGCATAGCCATGGCTCTTCGCATTCGGCTTCGGCTCGTCGACCATGACATAGACGACGTAGCGCGGCGCGTTCATCGGGAAGGCGCCGATGAAGGCGGCGACGCGCTTGTCCTT
>Ga0114976_10000524_pt1 | contig 24134 bp, 24 predicted proteins | sample S_130805_EF_Meta_FD_87319 | JGI IMG/M metagenome (GOLD analysis project Ga0114976, IMG submission 87319) | Freshwater microbial communities from Lake Simoncouche, Canada to study carbon cycling - S_130805_EF_MetaG | ecosystem: Environmental > Aquatic > Freshwater > Lake | place: Lake... | reverse complement strand
ATTTTTTATTAAATTATTTAATAAATCTATTATCAACGGCAATACGCCTTTTTTTTTCCCATTTTTCAATAGTTTTTTACTATCCGTTTCAGCAGAAATAACGAAATCGCCAATATGTTCATAAAAATTAACACTTGAAGATGAAGTATATGTTAATCCATTATCCTCTCTTAATAAAATAGCTAATTTTCCACTCAATCCATTAAACATTGTATTTAATAATTTTAAAGCATATTTATCACTACATAAATCATTACATGTACGAAACCCAATTGATATTAAATTTGTAACGATTCCTACTTTTTTATGTAAATTATATTGAATTTCATATTGAGGCATTACATTCAAATTAATAGAATGTTTCATAAGAAATTCATTATTTGGATTACAATGTTTCATAAAAAACGATTTCTTAACAAAAGATTTTATGTTATCAAATGGAATATTAGAAACAATGCTGAGAACAAACCTACTTGGAATATAAAAATTTTTATAATAATTCAAAACATCGTCGTATTTCAAAGGTTTTTTATGAAAAATGATATTGTCTATGTAGAACTCATAAGATGACCCTTTGTATAACAAAATATCCATATTTTCATCTATAATAACATCAGCATCATTTTCATTTCTTATATTTTCTTCAATAACTACTTCATATTCTTTTTTATATTCGGTTTTATTAAAAATAGAATTCATTAACATATCCGAAAGAAGTTGTATACAATCATCAATATGTTCTTTATTACATTTTATATGATAACAAGTCATTCGTTTTTCAGTATAAGCATTAAAATCCGCACCAAATTTGTCAAAAGTCAGTAAAATATCCTTGGATTTCGGAAATTGCTTGGTTCCTTTAAAACACATATGTTCAATGAAATGTGAGGCACCGCGAATTCCATCATATTCATTTACAGAGCCAACATCGCAAAATAATTGAACGGAACTTAAAGGTGAATTATTTTTGGGTTTTTCATAAATAATTTTAAATCCATTTTCAAAAGTATGTGTATGAATAGTCATATTATATTATTTTTTCTTATTATAATATGATATATGGTTTTTTCTAAATATATTATTCAAAATTGTATTATTATTGTGGGCCTTGTCCAATTTCAAGTGGAACACGTCCTAAATCTGGTTCAATAGTACTTTGATTCCAAGGGCCAACTGATTGAACTGGAATAACTGGGTCTGAACGTAATTGAAGGTTAGCATTACGAAGGGTTTGTCCGATTGTATCTAAACCAATATGGTAACCAGCTTGTAATAAATCAGGCATTAAAATATCACCCTTTTTCATTGAATTTGGATTTAAAGCAGACCATTCACTGTTGTGGTCAGCAGGTAATAAATCGCTTGGGTTTGCTACTGGTTGTAAAGCATAACCAGGGGCAGATGATTGTGGTTTTGGAACAATTGTTGGGTCAACAGGAGCAGCAGGTTGTGCTGGAGCTCCAACAGACATACTATCAAGATTGAATGATTTTGCGCCAGAATATGTTAATAAACCCCATGCTAAAACGATGAATATTACTAAAAATAATACTCTTTCTTGTGTAAAAAACTTAGCAATTGCACTTTGAATATTCTTGAACATTCTTTTTATATAAACGACTGATAAAAAATTTATAAAATTTCATTTTATTTTTGCTAAATATATGAAAAGTTCAGTGTAATCATTCTAAATATGTTTTTGATATTATTATTTTTCATTATTCATATTTTATTCTTCCTCTAAATCTATATCTAAATCACTATCATCACTATCTTTCAAATCATCTAACATATATGTATTTTTTATTCGTTTTGCTTCTAAATAAGAAGAAAGTGCTAAATTTCTTGCGATTTTTGCCTTTCTTCTTGCTTCTCGGTACATCTCATAATATACTTCATTTCTTTGTTTTAATTGTACTTTATCATCTTCAGATAAATCCTCTAAAGGAATAGATACTTCTTCTAAACCATTAGTTATTTTATTTTCAGTTGTTTCTGTAATTTTTACTTCATTGTTTTCAATGGTTTCTTTTTCTTTTTGTTCTAAAGTATTTTCCTCACTATTGACATTTTCGTCAATAACTTCGTCGCTCTTCATTATAACTTCTTTATCATCGTTACTATTGGTAGCAATGTCGTTATCATTGTTGTTATTGTCGTTATTGTTATCATCAATAATATTATTTAATAAACTATCTACTTCTTTATTGTTGTCTGTTTTTTCTAAATCGTTGTTTTCTTTTTCTTCTATTTTATTTGAATTACTATTAACAACTTCAGGTGTTTTTTTAGTCAACAAACATTTATCAAATATATTTACAGGATTTAATACTAACATTTGCTTTAATTCTATTTCAATTTGAAAACTTCGGGCAGAACATTTTATACCTTGTATTTCTAAAATAGTCATAATATTCATATTCTCATTTATATTATCCATATTCACTTCATTTTCATTTTCGTCATAAATTTTTAAAATACTTTTACCTAACGCAGTTGTTATATTGGTTCTAATGATATAATACTTTCCAGATTTATAAACCTTTAAAGGAGATGTAAAATAATTCTCAATATCAGTCATTTCTAAATCACCATCAAACCATTGTTCTCTATTTCTAAAAATATTTTTTTGACAATGATTTTCTAGGTTCTCCATCCATCTTATAAATTGGTCATTTTCATTCGTAAACATTAAATCAGCAAACATCCGTTTACCTGCTTTTGAAATACCTTGTTTTAATTTACACTTCGGTGGTTGAATATATAAAGAATTATCATTCATTAACAATTTTATAAAATAATTTCCACCTGGTATTTGGGTAGGTTTTGCTAATACTAATTTATCAAAATTAAAACTATCATTTGTTTCAAAAATTCCTTCCATTTTATATTATTTCAAAGGTTCTCTTTAATAATATTTTTACGAAATATATTTTATGAATTCGTTTAATAAACCAATAATAAATATATTATTTAAATAGATGTATGAAAACTATTCATAATACTTGTATAGAATTTTTTCAAAGAGAAGATATGCGTAAAAATATAAAAGATATTATTAAACCGATTGTAAATATTATTTATAATGAAATGTATTATTATGTTTGGTTTGTTTGTTTATATAATGTATTTCTGATTTTTATTATATTAGTAAATTTGTTTCTATTAGTAAAACTATTAAATAATCCAAATAATTATAAAATTTCCACAACTATTTAGGTAAATATATTATATATTTATATATTATAGTAAATATGCCAAGACGTTCTCATAGAAGAAGTTATAGTAAGCGCTCAATGAAAGGAGGTGACGCATACCATCATACTATAAATACATATGGTGGTATTGGACAACAGCATTCACAACAAGGAACTAATTTAATTGCTGCTGACGGTGGAAAAATGCCTATAGAAGCCGTCCCTTTAAAAGGTGGTAGTCGTAAAAGAAGAGGAGGTAATTTAACAAATTTAGCCGTTGCTGGTTTATTAACAGCAGCAAGTCATATGTATGGTAAAAAAAATAAAACAGTAAACAATAAAAACAGATATTCAAGAAAAAATTATACAGGAAAGAAATTTAGAAGATAAATTTCAAAAATAAAAATATTATAATTATTTATTATCTTCGTTTATATTATATGAACGCTTGGGCAAAATTAGTTCAAAAAACATACAACGCAAACAAACATAAATCTGGATATAAACTTAGAAATGCTATGAAAGATGCTAAGAAAGTTTATAAATCTGTAAAAAACAAAGGTGGAGAACATGTTGAAGAAAAGAAAAACAGAAAAACCGCAAAAAAACGTTCTACAAGTAAGAACAGAAAATAAATAAACTTTACTAATATTATATTTATGAATAATATTAGTGGTAATGTTATAATTAAACAACCAAAAAATCAATTTATTGAGAATGTACAAAAATGGGTTTTAATAGACAATCAATTAAAAATAGTAAATGAAAAAACGAAAAAAATGCGTGAAATGAAGAATTCTTTATCAGAAGACATTTGTAAATATATGAATGATAATAACTTGATAAATAAAAAAATAGGAATAACAAATGGAGAACTTAGAATTGTTGAGAAAAAAGACTATTCACCATTGAGTTATGGATATATTGAAAAGAAGTTAGAAGAAATAATACCCGATAAATCCCATGTTGAATTTATTATACAATATTTGAAAGATAATCGCGAGATTACATTATCACAAGAAATTCGCAGCAATTATAATAAAAACTAATTTTGGAATAAAAATATAATAATATATTAATATAGTATTTTATAAAAATGACTGAATATTTAACATCATTTGGAGAACATTTACAATTTAAAAAAAATGAAAATGATATTATAATGGGCGGGTTTCCTATTGAAAAATTAATAGAAGAACAATTAGAAAAATATGAATTACTTGGTGGAACAAAAGAACATGGTGATTTTGGTGTTTCAAGATTTAAAAATTTAGCCGTTCCAATTGGATTATTTGTTGAAAAAGATTTAAATGATTTGGTCGGAGGTTCTCACCAACAAAAAAATAATTTAATAGAAGGAGGGACAATTTCAGAAGACCATTTTAATAAATTATTTGATTTGGTGGCTGTTATGAATCTGCGAGGTGGTGTATCAAAGAAATATTCGCGCAAGAATAAAACAAATGTCAATAATAAAACAAAGAAAAATCATTAAAATTATAATTATATCTTAGTAACAATTATAATTTATTTTACGAAAGAATTACCATTCCAATTTTCAAACCATTTATTGGTATTGAATGAATTTACTTTCAACAATTTATCCGCATTATCTTTCCAATATTTGATTTTCTTTTCTAACGCAAGGTCTTCTTCTGTTTTTGGAAAAACATAATCTTTATTTGCTTTCATTCTCGCCAAATCATTATCATTGGCTTTTGGTTTTTTACCATAACAGTTTACGCCGAATTTCAGATATGGATTCGCAATATAACCACCATTTACACCAGGTCTTCCACAATCATTTTTATGATTTTTCGTTTTTTGTAATTTATCCCAAGTGGCTTTTTGTGTTGGAAAATATATCATTTGGTTATCAGACCAACCATAACTACACCATTCAGCACCATCATTATATGCTTCTTCTATTTGGTCATAAGTAGCCAATTTAGCATCATATGAACTACAAATAGCTTGGGCATCATCATAAGTATATAAATTGTTTGAGATATTGAATACTTCATTAGGTTGAGTTGGAACCACATTACCTTTGACTTCTACTACAGGTTTTAGGTCTGTTTTTTCCCATCCAAACAAAAACGACAGAATATCCATGATAGGTATTTTCAGGAAATATTTAAAAAAATCAACTATGACTATAACTATGAATAATACCCAAGAAATGCCTTCAATAATTGTAATAGCCATAGATTTTGACCCTTCAGTCATTGGAAAACGAAACAAATAAATAACAATATAAAATACTACTATGAACGAAACTACTTTGAATATAGATGATGGCTCATCTACAAATTCTTGTATTTTAGTAAGAAATATATTTAAAAAATTATCTTTTTGATAATCAGAACTGGAATAATAGGTTGTTATAATTACAATCATTATACAAGAAAATATCAAAATATCAATCAATCTTGCCATACCTTTTTCATTACTTGATGGATTACTAGATTGAAAGAAAAATCCTAAAATGAAATATGCTATAAAATATACTCCTAAAAACCATATAACTAATATAAAATTAGAACTGCTAAAAATATTTTTGAATAAAGAAGTAGTTTCTTCAGATTTATTTGTATCAGTATTTGTTTTAACATCATTATTTCCTTTTGTTGTTGTATTACCAGTTAAATCGGTATTTGGTTCTATTACTTGATTTATATTTATTGTATTCATTATATAAATAATAATATATTATAATTAGTTATTTTTTTTACGATAAAATAAACAATACGCTAAAGGGGTAATTATTTTATTCGGGTCATCCACCAATTCTACACTACTATCATTAAAATGTATCCATTTATTTTCAGCGTGTTTTACGAAAGCAGTATAATGTCCTCCCATTACACCTCCCATATGATTACATACCCCATATAAATCATACTTATAAGATGACGCATTATACCCACGAACATAGTTGGATAAATCTAAATCATTTAATGGAAAATCAATATTATTATTTATTTTTTGTGTACCGTCGGGTGAAAATCGTTTTAATGAAATGACTAATATTTTTGGAAAATTCCAAAATGAAAATTGTTTTTTTATATCTTCTTTACTTCCATTATTCTCATTAAACCAAGCATTATCTCCTTCTAAAACTTCGGTTTTACAAAACATATCAAAGCAATCGTATAAATTATTAGCTAAAGTATTATTATCTAATACTGGTAAATCTAATATAAAATAATGTTCTGGTTTAATTGCTAATCGTTTACTTCCATCTATGGATATTATTTCAGACATGTATATTCCATAAAATAAATCCATTATTTCCGAGTATTCTTTATTATATATATTTTGTAACATACTATAACATTGTATAGCCATATCATCTGTAGGGGTTTCACTATTTCCATTAATACGCATATTAATTCCACGTGAATAACTATTATGTATACACTCAATCATAAATAATAAAAACTCCGGCATATCATTTTGTGCCCAGCCAGTAAAAATTTCTCTACCTTTTACGTTAGCAATATCATGAACGTTATTAACAAATCTATTTGGTGAAACAACACCATTTCCACTCCACATTACATTTCGTAAATCATTCCATTCGTTCAAAATATTTGTATCTGGTAAACTTGATTTCATAAATCGTTTTTTATTTGTTGAATCTAATATTTCATTTAGTTCATATGTATGGTTTAATACCTGAAGACATGAATTTAAAAAACAAGTATTTCCAAGATTATCAATTCCTGTATAACCTTTATTTCTATATTTATTCAAATCCATTTTTAGTATTTAAATACAAAAGAATATATAATTATCTTTATACTATTTATTATTGATATATGAATAATTCTACTAATGGTTCTGAAGTGGAATCTGTATTTAGTGAAGAAATATTTAATATTGTTAGAGAACTTACCAGAGAAAATCCAAATATAACAACGTATGATACATTTGATGAGTTTATTAATAGTAATAGTCGTAATCAAACCAGATATTCTAATAATACAAATAATAATATAAATAATAATACCACAAATGCTTACGATATTTCTAATAATTTAATATTTAATTTAGTCAATGAATATAATGTAAATATTCTTGAATATAATATTAATATGCGTGAGTATATCATTCGTGAAAATAATATTTTAAATAATTCAACAGAATATAATAATAATTTTGGGGAATATAATAATAATATTGGCGATTATAATAGCAATATGCGCAGATTTTTAGATTTGATGACAAATATAAATAATAATGCGAATATTGAACGAATACATAATAGAAATATTTTACGAGAAAATAGAAGACATTTTGTTAGACCAAATACAACACAATATAGAGAAAGAGCAACTAATACTAACACACAATCAGGTGTTAGAGGAATATATAATTACAGACCAAGTCAGTTATTATCTTATTTTTGGCCAAATAGAACATTTAATAATGTTGTAGTGCGACCTAGTGAACGACAAATAACTGAGGCTACCCGAAATATAACTTATGATGAAAATGAAGAATACAATAATATTTCTTGCCCAATTACAATGGAAGATTTTAATAATGGAGAACAAGTATTTAAAATAAAACATTGTGGTCATAATTTTCGTGAAGACGCTTTGCGTAATTGGTTTAGAACAAATGTTCGGTGTCCTGTTTGTAGATATGATATTCGTGATTATACTATATCTGATAATTCTGGTAATATAGTCAATGATGTTTCAGGCAATGTTGACATCTCTAATAATATAACAAATACAAATATTCCAAATAATGAAAATATAGATAACTCTGGAAATAGAACAATACCAACCAATATTCGTTCTACCCGCTTATCGTCTGTTGATTTATCAAATGCTGTTAATTTTTCAAATTTAATAGAAAATTATGTAGCAGAACATATTACACCATTTGTTGAAAATATAAATTCTAATTTATCGGAGTTTGATGTAATTTTTCCAATAATTTATTATACAGATACTTCAGGCAATTATCGTTATGATAGTAGTTACAATAGACAAATTTAGAGCAACGTAAATTATATTTTTATAAAAAACATATAATTTATTCATTAAATACAATTTATTTCTTTTTTTCTTCTTCAGATGGTGTAATATCTAATGGGGTCATACCTTCCATACCTAGTCTATGGGAAAGTCTCCATACGAATTTACCAGTAAGGAATGCTAAAACACCAAATACAGCAGCATGGACGGCAGCGACAGTCATCTTAGAACCATTTTGTGGAAGTCTTAGAAGAATGCCGGGTGAAAGAAGGAAGAAAAGGATAGCAAAGTAAAGAGCCATGAAAACGTTCATTATAAACGAGTATATATATAATGAATATTTTATTATAATAATTTCCTAAATCTTACAATATATAAATTATACAATTATGACCTATTGATACAAACATATGTAATATGGAATGACATATTTCGCAAGCATAAATGTTATTACAGAAACAATATTGATTTACTAAATAACCGTATACATAAAGATAATTTACGATAATGAAACATAACAATATAACAACTATTAATAAATATTCTAAATATGTATTTACAATTGTAATTTTTTGTAAAAATTTATATAAACCAAATGAAAAAATGGCAAGTATACTGATTTTGTCTATAAATAATAAGAAAACATTTTTATAATAATGAAATAATAAAGATGTTATTAGTAAAAATAAAAATAATATACAATAAATAATTTCATTTTTTAAATAAGAATATATGATATTGAATAAGAATATGAAAGATGAAAAAAAACATATAGAAATCATTATTTACAAAACATTTACAAATTATTTTACACCGAACATACTTGTAATCGTTTGTATCTTATTTTTCTCATTATATATTTTACTCAGCATTTTATCAAATAAAATTGCCTTCACTTTAGTAGAACAATATTTTTCCTTTTTCTTCATAAAGTCTTCCATATTCGGATATTCTTGATTAATTTTCAAAATATCTTTTTTATACGTTTTTATTTGTGAAAGTTTATTTTGTAATTCCCAAATTTGTTCAACTGCTAAACCAAATAATTGTTGAATAGGTTTCATTAATTGATTTGTAATATAATGTGAATAGTCTATTTTTAATTTGTTTTCAATAATGTATTCAGGCGTTTCTATTTTATCACCCATCAATGCTTTTGGATTATCATTTACAACAAATACAAATTTCATGCGATCCCCTGGTTTTGGCTTATTTCCAGGGTCTCTTTTACCAATACGATCAGCTAATACTTTATGTCCGATTTGATTTGGATTTTTATAATCACTGCGTAATGCTTTTGTAATTGCCAATTTATCCATAGAAACATTACCATTTACCAATTCTTGTAATGATTTATCCAAAAATTCTATCGCTTTACCAATATTATTCTCTTTCATCAATATATTCAAAATACCACCATATACATCTTTTAAATAGTCACACGAATCGCGTCGTTTCAATGAAAGTCCCATATATTTCAATTTCCCTTTATTCGGGTCTTCTTCATAAAGCATACCAACATAACGTTTTTTAGATAATAATATAAAAGGCATCAATGTTTTTTCATAAGATAATTCCATCGGAGGTTTTAACCATTGTGAACATAATTTAGCTGCGTCTTGTGCGATTTCAATAGTCATTTCTAATGCTGGTTTTCCACGGATTTTTTCTCCAGTTTCTGGATTTTGTAAATTAAATGTAAAGAATACACTATCGGTGTCACCATATATGTACTCAGCGTTACATTTTACAGGGCCATGAACAGCTGTTTCATACACTCTATCCCCATAAACTTCTTCAATAATTCTTTTAGCATAAATTATCATCATACGACCAGTAGCTGTAGTTGACGCAGCAACATCTTTTTCATAAAATGTAGAAGTCCTTGAACCACATTGACCATACAACGAATTCGCGGTTACTTTATACCCAAGTTGCCTTTTATCCAATATATTTTGCATAAATGGGTCTTTTTCAGTTTTAATCATTTTACGAGTATCTGAACGGGCTTTTAATAGTTCTTCCAATATAGAAGGCATAATACCTTTTCTATTATCTGGAAATTGAGCCCAGCGACAAATCATTTTACCACATTTCGTTTTTTCTGCTCTTGAAGTTGGCGTTTTACGAATATATCTATATGTATCAAATTCTAAATCAATATATTCATATCCAGGTAAATTATCATATATAAAATTTCCATCTTTATCTTTTTCACCAGTTTCATTGATTTGTTCACCATTCAAATTATATTCTTTCGTCCATACTTTACTATCGTGTGATAAATTTTGACTAATCATAGATGAAGGATATAGCGAAGAATAATCCACACAAGCAACAGGATTATCCATATACATAGAACATTTCGGTGGTAATACAATCGCTCCTTCATAACCATCTCCGCCTTCGGTTTTGGTTAAATCAGGCATCAATGTATGTTTATCACGACATTTTTTCGCTACATAACTAGTCAATTTAATACCTTGACCACGAAATACTAAGAAACTTATTGGAACACTACAAATTCTAGACATTTCTACATAACCAGTCATTACATCTATTTTGTTCATCAAATGATGAACGAGGTTACAATCTTGAATACAGTATTTCGCGACAATCGCGCGGTCACTAGAACTACCATTAGCTAATCGGAAAATGTCTTGTGGTGTTACATCATCTTTAGCAGTTCCCCATTTGATTGATTTATTTTGTTCAAAATGTTCATGACCTTCTATTACAATTACATTGTATTTATTAGTAACCTCTTTCCCTTTTATATTTTCAGTAACATTGCGGTTGTAATCAATTTCCAATACTTTGAATTTTTTACCATTTTTATAATAATCCGCAGTAAATCCAGTTAATTCAATATGTATAAAATCACCAGCTCTCAAACCAGTCAAATTTTGACTGAATAATTCAGTTACTTCTCCATACTTCAAATGATTACAATGTTCAACACGTTTTACATCATCACTAATAAATTGACCAGCAACATCATCTAATTTATAAGAAGATAAATTAAAATCACGGCGGAAATAAGCATACATATCAATTTGAAGTCGTCCAGTCATTTTGAAAAATCGTAAATCATATTCACCACTTGCTATAGCCATTTTTGTATTTTCTATACTTAAAACGCCTTCTTTATTTTTAGTAGCGCATAATTCATCCACTTTGCGAGATAATAATAGAAAATCATTTTCACAATGATTTTCTTGAGCACGACGAAACATAAATTCATAATCAAAACCAAAAATATTGTAACCAATAATAATATCCGGATTTTCATTTTGTATTAATTTTGTCCATTTCAATAATAATTCTTCTTCGTCTTCAGCACTTTCAATTACAGCATTCTCTATTTCATCACAACTTCCTAATACTAAACAATGATTTAAATATGTTTCACTTTCGCCATAACGCATAAATGTTGAACCAATAAAAGTTACTTTATCTCCTTCTAATCTTGGGAAAACGCGAGTTAATACTTCATTGGTTATTTGTATTTTTTCATCACGGTCATAATTGGAACTTAATAATATATCAATAATAGTCGCATGTTTTTCTATTTTTGTTTTTTTAACTTTTGGTTTATATGAAAAGCTCACTTCAGGCAATGGTTCTTTTTCATTATCATCATCTCCACCATCATCTTCGCCATTTCCTCCTTGTAACTGATATTCTTTCATTTGCTCAAACAAAGCATCAATTCTCAATAAATCGGAATTATCTTCATGTGTATTTGCTTTTTTCGCTTTTTCCATACTTTCATCCAATAATATTTTTATAAACTTTAATAAGTATTCTTTTGAAGGCTTGGTTTTTGGATACACTATATCTACATCGTCCAATTTATAATATTCAAACGCAGCCAATATTATTTTTTCTAGAAATAATTTTGATTTATTTACATCTATAGATGGTTGCTTTATAAAAATATCAACAATATTTGTAGCTAATCTTTTATATGTTTTTATAGGAACTGGAAAATCACCATGACTACTACTCGCTTCAATATCAAAACTACATATTTTATAAGGAACTATGTCTTCCTTATCTGGTAGCGGTTTAATATGAGCTAATTTACATAAATATTCAAAATTACAAGTAGTAATCTTTACATCGGTTTTTTGACATTTCGTAGTTTGTATAGAAACCCAACCTGATGGACTTATATTATAAATATGAAAATAACGTAGTAATGGTGGAATATTACTTTCGTACAATTCTAATTTTATACCATTATACATAAATTGTTTCGGTTTTCTATCCATTGTTTTTGAATCGGTTGGAGATGTTACATACTCATACCATAATGATTTTACTTTATTCATTGTTGTACTATTTTTAAATGTTAATTTCACAAATTTATCTTTTTTTCCAGCAGAAAACCCATACAATTTATTATATTCTACTAAACGTGCTTCTAATATAGAAGGTCGGTATCTCTCGTCTAGTTTACCACGAATAAATTTTAATAATACAGGGACTTCGGATTCATCCCAATCATAACCTACTTTTATAAAGAAGAATGGTTTATAGTCATCTATAAAGATACAACACGTTTCGCCTTTTTCATTTACACCAAACATTTGAATAATAAATTGCATAGTATCTTGTTTTTTTTGAAATTTGTCTTTATTTTCGTCATTATCATTATCAACATTTTTTTGGTCAAATACGTGAAAATCAATGAGACGAAATGACTTTACTACTGTAGTTGGTTTACGTTTTACTATTTTTGTTGATTGAGAAGCAGAACTATTATCTGTCATTTTTCAATATTAAGTATAGAAAATTATATTTAGATTATTTGATTTTATCTTTACAATAAACAAAACCAAATCTTTCAATTTTTTAACGTTTTACGATTTTTGCGAGTTTTACCTCCATTTTGGATAGACGATTTAGACCAATTCAACAGCGATGTTGAATTACGTTGTCCACTATAATATTCAATATTTCCACCAAAAATTTTAAATAAAGTAGGGAAGCCATCTATTCGCACTTCACCACCTTTTACTTTTTTTCTTATTTTTTTGATTTTAACATCTTTCAATATATCACTATCTTCAACTTCAAAAATACCACATTTACTCGCTAATTTTTTATCCATTTTCAAATTCTTTTTAAACATATCCCATTCAGGTTTCAATGCTTGACAATGACCGCACCAATTAGCATAGATAAGACCAATTATAACTGGTTTAGCTGAATGTCTTTTCTTTGTATGTTTCATTATATATTTATAATATAAAATAATATATTCTAAATATAATAGTTTTTTTATTTACATAATATAATAGAAAGTATATGAATAGTATTAGATTGTTATTTCAATTATTTTTAGTAATATCTTTTTTAGCAGGTATATATTTTATATTATATTACGAAAAAGGTAATTTGGAATATTTAACTAATAAACGCGGTGCTACTCCTGAACATCAAAATGACAATGGTTGTCCTAATCTATTAGTAAAAAAAGGAAATTCTCTATTATTATACAATACCAATTTACCTATTGTAGAAAATAAAAATCCTTTACCTTTTTTTAATTTAGATGAATACATTAATTATTTAGAAATACAACGGAAAAATGGTATTGTATGCCCTGTTTTATTTTTACAACAAGAAAATGATGCTCAAGGAAAATATATATACCGTGTTAGACCAAATCCATTTGATTTAGAAGGTGGATTACCTACAACAACAACTTTGTATAGGGATGATAATAAAGGAATGCCTGTGCCAATAGTAGACGCAAGTAGAGAAAACCCGCCATACAATGAAAATAATTATGCGGGATTTGACCCTTATGGATTACATATCGGTGAATACACCAATTTAGATAAAATACACGATTCTACACAAAAACAAGGTGAAAGTGATAATCCAATGGATACTAATTGGGGTGGTATTTCGTTTACGCAACAAATGGTTGATAGTGGTAAATATGACGAAAATAATGTTACAAAACCTGTTTTATTTCAACCAAGAGGATACTATGATAGAACAATGCCTACAATGTATTCACAACCAAAAGATATTATCTAATCTTGTTTTTCTTTTTTATGTTGTGTTATTTTGTTGTTCTCGGTTTTGCTATTTTCTTTTTGTATTGTTTCGTTTGTTGGCTCTTTTATACTATTTTCTTGTTCTATTTTTTGTTTAATAATCATATTAATCATAATAGATAAATGTTGTTCAATTCCATCTTCCATGGTAATATATGTATAATTTATACATATATTATTTATTATTATAACATTGTTATACACCTTTTCTCAATTAAAACGCCCATTATTATTATCTTCGCAAGGTTTTACGTATATGATACTCTAAATCATGACGACACCATTCTCCACAAAAGTTGTATTTTTTCCATAATATATATGTTGAATATTGTGCGTCTGAATAATTAAAGCAATTATTGCAATCTTTATCTTTCTCATTTCGCCAAATCCAATAGCGGTTTAATTCATCCATTAGTACTCGCATTATTGGTCTATGTTCTACATTAAACTCGCTTATCAAATCTTGTAAATGTTTCGGCAGTAAAAGTAAATTCATTTGTTATATTATCTTTGATTATGTTAACAATATTGAATGAAATAACTAATCAATTTTTTTCTTATTTTTTCTATATAAAATGCGCGTTTTAATTGAGAAAAGTTGTAAAACCTATATTATAAAGAAAATACATCACTACCTAAATGTGGATTACCTGTTACCAAAATAGTATTTGAACTATAAAATATGTCTTTTATTAATAAATAATCATTAAAGTTATAATCTGTTGCTTTTCTGAAACCATATTTTTCAAAATGGTTTACTATATTTTTTGCTCCTTCTAATGTAACAATATAAGCTAACGAACAAGGATTTATTTCATGTTTCATTTTACAAATATATTCATTTATTTTTTGAGAACCTATTTTATCAAAGTCATTACCATTTATCGCAAAATCCCATGATTCAAAGGTATCTAAATCGCATTCTTTATGTAATCCAATATTTATAATTTCTGTTTCGCTTGGTAAATTTTTTATTATATTATTAATATAATCCATAAAATTAGGTATCAAAACCGCATCATCTTGGAAAATAATAGCTAATTTCTGATTTTTCTTGATAATTTCTTTTAATAAATAATAGTGGCTAAGTTGATTTCCTATTAGTTTTTTTATTATAATATCTGGATTTTTTAAAAAATTCGCATTTGAGAACATATTTAATTCATTTATATGAAATTTGTATTGTAACCCATCAATTGCCTCAATACGGCAAACTTTATTCAATGGTATGTTTTCTTTAATACACTGATTCAAAAAATGATTTTTACGGTCTTCACGACGATTCAAATTAATAAAATAAATCATATCTATTTTTTTCATTCTAATAATATAGTATAATAAAATATTATAATAAATATTTCTTTATATTTTCTAAACAACTTTTACTTATTTTACGTTGCTTTCCCTTTGTTTCACAAACAATGTTATTCAAACATTCAGGGTTCTCGTTTAATTGTTTAATAAAATCAGGAAATGATGAAAAATGTTTCATAATAGCAATTGAAGTAACCGAACTAATCCCAGGAATTTGACATAATATAATTTCACCAATGTTCTCGGGAGTTATATTATCTTTTTTTACTTTTTTAACAACATTACAATAATTAGAAGCCAATAATTCTGTTTGTTGTTTGTCTAGAACTTCTTGTGGATAAGTAAATAGTTCTCCTTTCTGAAAAAGTAAATCAGTATCTTTTCTTGGAGAAGTAATTGTATTATTAATAGAAGGAAGTACAATATTGTTTTTTAAATTATCAATGTTCTTTAATTTCATTGCGTTTTCTAATGGTTTATCATCTTCTATTTCTTGTAATACTAAATCATCTTCTTGTTTTCTCTCATTATTAATACCAGTTTCAGAAGGCATTTGCATATATTTACAATATTGAGGTTGTAAATAATAAGGAAAAACACATTTTAAAAAATTTCGTTCAATCTTTTCAGACATCCATACAATATATTCTGCTGTTTCACTAATGCTATTCGTTCTAATTACACTAAATCCTTTAAAGAAATTCAATGAAGTTAAAGCAGAATATACTATTTTTCGTTCAGTACTACTTCTTAATTGTGAGAATTGTCCTTCTATTATATATAAAATAGAATGTGGCGGCAATCCACTAGAATGAGTTAAACGATAAGATTGTTCTTCATAACGACCATCTTTAATACTAGATAGTAAATCTTGTAATGTTTTTCTTTCTATTAACATTACATGTTTACCTTCATCCGTAGTAATAAAAATATCACCTAATGGGAGAACTTCTTTTGATAAAACAACATAAGTATTATTCGCTTGAACTATACTATAGCTTTTTTCATACAACTCTCGTTCTCGCTCATCAATAATAACTTTCATTCAAATATAATAGTTTATTATTATTAAAATATTATATACTTTTATAAATATATATTTAGAACATGTTGAATTTATTATAGTTAGCACTGTATCTTGTACCAATTGGTCTTGAAATTCTAACAAATGGATAAACACCTGTATTGAATTTTGATAATTTACAGCATCTTCCATAAACTGGGTCAGTCATGTGGAAAGCGACACTGGTTGCTGTAGTACGACCGATTTGGTATGGGAAACCTGCTTTCTTTTCACCACCACCTTGATTTTGATTAACAATACTTGTTGCGTTTCTTGCCTTTTTTGCTGCGTTGTATAAAACCATTGCTATGATATATAATTACTAAATATTTTTTTATAAAGAATTTATTTAAATAATATAAAAAGAAACCAATATATTATAATAGTAAATATTCATATTATTTAACAAATAACATGAATATTGATGATGATATCCGTATAGAAAAGAACGCAAATGGAACTGAAACATATATTTTTGATCCATACAATCCCCTAAATAAATCCATTTCACAAAATGAAGTTGAAACAATATTAAAAAATTATGGAATTAATACACCTATTAACAATTGGGTTTTATATAAACGCGCATTTATTCATAGGTCTTATATAAAACGACCAAATTTAGAAAATGAATTAAACAATATTGTTATTACTCCTAAACCAGATGATTGCTTGCCATTATTTACTAAATCAAATGAAAGATTAGAATTTGTAGGAGATGGAGTTTTAGAATGTATTACTAAATATTATTTGTATAGGCGTTTTCCAAAAGAAAATGAAGGATTTATGACCGAAAAAAAAATAGCATTGGTTAAAAATGAATCCATTGGAAAAATTGCTTACGATATGGGGTTACATAATTGGTTTGTTTTATCTAAACATGCTGAGTTTAAACAAACAAGAACTAATTTAAAAAAATTAGGATGTTTATTTGAAGCATTTATTGGTGCTATGTTTTTGGATTTTAATAAAATTTCGGTAAATGATGATGATGGATGGTTTCAAAATGTATTTGTTACAGGTCCTGGATTTCAAATGGTTCAAATTTTTGTTGAAAGTGTTTTTGAAAAACATGTAGATTGGATTAATCTAATAAAAAATGATGATAATTTTAAAAATATATTACAAGTAAAAATACAAAAAGAATTCAAAGTTACGCCTCATTATATGGAAATTGAAGAACATAATATTGAAACCGGTTATCATATGGGTGTATATTTATGCTTAGGACAGGCACTTCATAATGCTTTTCATCATAAATCAATTTCTATTAAAGAATTCAAACATTATAATGATATCCATCAATATATGTCTATTCATGGAAAAATATTATTATTTTTGGGAGAAGGTACCCATAAAATTAAAAAGAAGGCAGAACAAATAGCGTGTGATGAAGCTATTAAAAGTTTATATTCATTCTAATGATTTATTAATAAATTTTTTATTTTGATAAATAATTTCAATATTTGAACGACATAAAGGACATTTCGCATAATTTCGTCTATTCGCAAATCCTTTAATCGTTTTTGTTAAACAATCTTTACAAAATTCATGATTACAATTTGTTTTTTGTATATTATCATATTCAAGTGATTCTAAACAAATAGGACAATCTTTATCAGAATGTTGTATTTTTGACTTTACCATAATTGTTTTAATTGATAAAGATTTATATAAATCTCTTAATGTATTTATTACTGTATATGGTATTATAATAGTTATTCTAGCATTTTGTATTGTATTTTCTGTATTTCTATATTCTGATAAACGTAAAAAATATAATTTATTCATAATATAATTTTTAATAATTTCTATAATATCGTTACGAGTATAATAATGACTATATTTTAAAATGCGAATTCTACAAAATATTGCTTTTAATAATAAATTAGGTTTATCTATTAACCATTCATTTAATATATTTTCAACTCTAGTTCTAGTAGTATAAATATTATTATTTATAATATCTTCTATTTCTCGTTTTCCATTGACAACCAATTCATTATCACAACGCAATACAGTATGCCCAGTTCGTCTACAATACCCGCATTGTCTACCATTATTTTCTCTTGATAAATTTTGTTCATTGTTATGTAAACTATTATCTAAATTTTCATTGTTTTCATTATTTTCATTATTATTATTGTTCGGAAATATATTCCGCATACTTCTCAAAAAATATCTTATTGTATTCATTTTATAATATTTCAAAATATATTTTTTATGTTAAAATTATTTATAAAAAATATATAGTATTTTACAATTGTTATCATTATATTTACTATTATAGCATTTTTGGTAATAGAATATTTAAATAATATGATTTAGTATAATGTTATATGCTAAACAAGTTTGGTTAATTATAGCACTTATAATTATTTTACTACTAGTTATAAAAATATTTTTTTACAGCGATATTATAGAAGAAAATAGTGAAAAATATAACCTACATACTGATGGTATACAAATATATAAAAATGTATTCAATAACAGTGAAATAGAAGGGCTTATAGATAAATGTAATAAAGAAAAATATGCTCACGCAAAAATGGTATTATTAAAACATCCAAAATTATTGAATTTAATTTACAATTCTACATCAAACCAATATATATTTCAAGATTATATTTGGATAATAAAAAAATCAGTAGTTCACACATGTCATCGCGATAACAATGGTGATTTTTTTAACGAAAAACAACAACATCCATCATATACTATGTTAATATATTTAGAAGATATGGAAAAATGTTTAGGTATATTACCAAATAGTCATAAAGAATTAAATTCCTATAATATTAATTTATTTCAGAATGTGGTGAATATTCCTTGTAAAAAAGGTGATGTTATATTATTTAACGCAAATCTAATCCATGTGGGATGTATTAATAAAAAAGACGATAATTTGAGAATACAGATGAAAGTATCACATAAAGACGATATAGACAAATTACAATATTATCAGAATTTTAATAAAATATTAAACAAAGATAATAATTTACCAGTATTTTTAAGAAAAGGACAGCTGCAATTTTCTTGTATGTTTCCTATTTTATCTAATTTAACACAAAATGAAAATATTAGAACAGCAAGAGGTAGTGACAATGGTATTGATGTAGGCTTTTCACAAAAAACATTTTCTTATTTATTTTATGGAAATCCTGATTTTTATGATTTACCGAACGCTTTTTAGTTTTTTATCCTATTATAATATAATAGAATTTATTATATTATAATGAATGAACAAATAAAAACATTAGAATTTTTAAAACGTAATAAACCTTCGGCAAAACAAACTGGGTTGATAGTTAATATAGGTAAAGCTATAATAAAAGAACCTGAACCAAAAGAAGGCGAAGAAGAACTTATTACAGAAGAAAGTGAAAAACAAGAAAAAAAAGAAGCAAAAAAAGAAATAAAACAACATTTCAAAGACTATCGTAAAATTTCTAAAATTGATATTTCTGTAATTCTTGACAGATTGAAAGATAAAAAACCTTTTAAAGTCGGAATATTACATTCATTAAAAGATTTATCTAAAGAACAACCAGTTCCAATACCTATTGGAGAACCTGGTATAAAAAGAACAAAAAAGACAGTCATTATAAAAGAACCTCTTAATTTAAAAATGAAAGAAATTGAAGATGACGCTACTGAAAAATCCGATAAAAAAGAACTAATAGTTGAAGATGAAAAAGAAGAAATCATAGATATACCAGTAAAATCCAAAATTATTAGTGAAGAATTATTGGATGAAGGAGAACCTGAAGTAGAAAATTTGGATGATTTGAAAGAAATGATTGAAAAAGCAGAAGAAAAAGATATTGAAGTTGAAATAATAGATGAAGATAAACCAATAAAAGAATTATCAAAAAAAGAAATTGATAAAAAAGAACTAGAAGTAGTGAAAAAAATTACTAAAGCGAAAAATCCTCGTAAACCAAAATTAAGAATTTTGGATGATATTAAACTTGATTTAACGACCACTGAAATTAAAAATAAATTACCAGAATTACCCGAACCAAAAATGTTAGAAAAAGTAACATTGAAAGCACCAAATTATTATATGAATAATCGTAAATTATATGTTGAGAAAATTGCTGACATGTTGAAATCATACAAAAAGGTTATTGCTGATGATGATAAAAATATATCGTGTGACTCCAGAAATGCTGGCAAAGAGTTTGAATTATTAACACATCAAAAAGTTATGTTGGATTATTTAAATTTATATACTCCTTACCGTGGCTTACTCGTGTACCATGGCTTAGGTGCAGGAAAGACGTGCAGTTCTATAGCTATTGCCGAAGGAATGAAGACTAACAAGCAAATATTTGTTTTAACCCCAGCTGCTTTAAAAATGAACTTTTTTACTGAATTGAAAAAGTGCGGAGACCCTATTTATAAGCAAAATCAAAAATGGGAATATATTAAAACTGAAGGAAATGCACAAACTAGAACTATGTTAATAAAAGCATTGTCACTATCTAGTGAATATTTTGATAAGCATAAAGGAGCGTGGGTAGTTAATATGGAAACAGGCACTAATTTTTCAGATAAAACACCAGAAGAACAAAAAGAAATAGATAACCAATTGAATGAAATGATTAGAACAAAATACAGAGATATCAATTATAATGGTTTAAATCCAAGAGGATTACAAAACTTATCCGGAAATTATACCAGAAATCCATTTGATAACTCTGTTGTTATCATAGATGAAGCCCATAATTTTATTAGTCGTATTGTGAATAAAATGAAAAAACCTAAATCGGTTTCTTATAGATTGTATCAATATTTAATGAGTGCTACAAATGCGAAAGTAGTGTTATTATCAGGCACACCTATTATCAATTATCCAAACGAAATAGGCATTTTGTTCAATATTTTACGCGGTTATATTAAAACATGGACTATTAATATAAATGTAAAAACGAGTAAAAAAATAACAACAGACACTATTTTGGATATTTTTGATAAAGAAAAATTTAACTTTTATGATTTTGTTGAATATAGTGGTAATAAATTAACTATTACAAGAAATCCATTCGGTTTTATTAATGATAATAAACGACTTGTAGCAAAAGGCACTGATAGAAAAAAACTAAATATTAGTGGTAAAGTTGGAGAAGCGCTAGGTGGTTTTTGGAATGGTGGTAAGAGTAAAAAATCTAAAGAAAAAACCAAAGAAAAGGAAAATAAAAAATCCCGCGTTACAAAGAAAAAGAGAATAGCTATTTCACAGTATGATAAAATCACTCCCAAATTAGAATACGAGGAATTAGATATAACAGAAGATGAAAGTGCTGAAAAGGCATATCGCATTGGTTTTAACCAAGATTATGATATTCATAAAGGTGGTGCTGGAGAAGTATTCAATAAATACAAAGGTGTAAAATTAAACGACTCTGGTAATATTAGCGATAAAGATTTTGAAGAGAACTTAGTAAAAATATTAAAAAAATATGATTTAGATATTGTTGGTAAAATATCTGTTCAGAACTTTAAATCATTACCTGATGACCGAGAAGAATTCATGGGATTATTTTTGAAAGAAGGCGAAGTATCTAATTTAGAATTATTCCAAAAACGTATTTTAGGGTTAACTTCTTATTTCCGTAGTGCTCAAGAACAATTATTGCCGACATTTGAAAAAACAAAAGATGGTGATATTTTCCACGTAGTCAAATGTGAAATGACACCACATCAATTTAGTGTATATGAACAAATAAGAAAAATAGAAGCGGAGCAAGAAAAAAATAATAGAAAGAAAAAGAATAAAGCGGTCAAAATGCCTGAAAATGATGATATATATAAAATATCATCTACTTATCGTATTTTCTCTCGTTCAGCATGTAATTTTGCTTTTCCAAATGATATTCGTAGACCAGTGCCAGACAAAAAAGAAATCAATGAAAATGATTTCAATGCTGTTCCTATAAACGAAAGAAAAGAACTCAATGATGAAGAATTTGAAGAAGAAATTAATGAAAAGGATAATGAAGCAAAAGATGATAAAGAAGACGAAAAAAATGCCGAAAAAGAGAAAGAAATTTTGACATACCAAGCACGCATTGAAAAGGCATTAGAACAATTAAAATTCAATCCAGAATCACCAAGAGAAGAAGAATATTTAAGGAAAAAAGATTTGGAAATGTATAGTCCAAAGTTCGTGGAAATTCTGAATAATTTACAAAATGAAAAGAATGAAGGTTTACATTTGATTTATAGTCAATTTCGTACAATTGAGGGTATTGGTATTTTAAAATTAATATTAGAAGCCAATGGTTATGCTGAATTCAAAATACAAAAAACAGGAAATGAATGGGATATTGTAGAAAATGAAAGAGATAAAGGAAAACCCAAATTCGTTCTCTATACTGGTACTGAAGGCGTTGAAGAAAAAGAAATTGTTAGAAATATTTATAATAGTTCATGGAATGCTATACCATCCAATATTGCTACAAAATTACAAGGACAATTTGAGAACAATTATCTTGGTGATGTGATTAAAATATTTATGATTACTTCATCTGGTGCTGAAGGTATTAATTTAAAAAATACTAGATTTGTACATATTGTAGAACCTTATTGGCATATGGTTCGTATTGAACAAGTCATTGGTCGTGCTCGTCGTATTTGTAGTCACCAAGATTTACCAGAAGAATTGAGAACCGTAAAAGTGTTCCTTTATTTATCTATTTTAAGTGAAGAACAAAAGAAAAGTGAAAAAAATATTGAATTACGTATTCGTGATGTTAGTAGAATAGACGGTGAGACACCAGTTACTACTGACGAAAGTCTTTTTGAAATAGCCACATTGAAAGATAAAAATAACAAAGCATTTTTAAAAGCTGTAAAAGAAACTTCTATTGATTGTTCTTTATATGCTTCTAAAAACAAAGAAGAAAAACTCGTTTGTTATGGTTTCGGTAAAGTTGAAAGTAATAATTTTGCTTCTTATCCAAGTTATGAAAGAGATGCTATTGAAAAACAAGAGAATGTTCGCGCTACAGTATTTAAAGCTACAAAAATTACATATAAAGGTGTTGATTATGCGTTAAATAAGAAAACAAATGAATTATATACAATGGAAAATTATGAGGATAATAAAGCAACAGGTTCTGAATTAATAGTAGTCGGTAAATTAATAGGTGAACCTGGTAATTATGCTATAAAATTATTCTAATAAATATATTTATTACATTATAAGTAATAAATATATGGAAATCAATTATCTAATAAAAACAAATTATTCACTTCCAAAAAAAGCGCCTTTTCCAATCTTGAAATCACTTAGTCTAGAAATAGTATCTTCGTTTTTTTTCATTATTTCTTTAATTAAATCTTTTATTGAAATCATACCAATAAAATCCTGATTATTATCATCAACTACCAATAAATGGCGAATATCTTTAAACATCATTTTATTCATACACATTTCTAATGTATCTTCTTTCTTGGCAATAATAATATTCGGTCCATAAGT
>Ga0114976_10000523_pt1 | contig 24144 bp, 24 predicted proteins | sample S_130805_EF_Meta_FD_87319 | JGI IMG/M metagenome (GOLD analysis project Ga0114976, IMG submission 87319) | Freshwater microbial communities from Lake Simoncouche, Canada to study carbon cycling - S_130805_EF_MetaG | ecosystem: Environmental > Aquatic > Freshwater > Lake | place: Lake... | reverse complement strand
ATTTTTTTTTTTTAATGACAGTGGAAATCCAAACCAAGATGGTTCAGAATTTTTTTCAGGTTCTGGTAATATTAAAAACTCTTCTAATTCTTTAAGGCTTTTATATAAAAAATTAAAATTTTCTTTTCTTTTCTTGATAAAACCCTCTAATCGATCTAATTGAGCTAAACCACATGCCGCCTGCATATCTGTAATTTTTAAATTATACCCCATGTGAGAGTAAGTATATTTATGGTCATAACCGTAAGGCAAATCACCCAATTGCCAATCAAATCTTTTGTTACAAGTATTATCCTTGCCTGGTTCGCAATAACAATCTCTTCCCCAGTCTCTGAATGACTCAGCAATTCTCTTTAATTTAATACTATTAGTAAAAACAGCACCCCCCTCACCCATTGTGATATGGTGCGCTGGATAAAAACTTAGCGTTGCTAAATCGCCGAAAGTTCCAACTAATTGATTATTATATTTAGATCCAAGGGCATCGCATGTATCTTCTATTAACCAAAGGTTATATTTATCACAAATTTCCTTAATTTTTTTTACATTAAATGGATTTCCTAAAGTATGCGCAATCATAATTGCTTTTGTTTTTGAAGTTATAGATTCCTCAATTAGATTCTCGTCAATATTATATGTGGGAATTTTTATATCCAAAAAAACTGGGATAGCTCCAAATTGTATAATCGGATTAACGGTTGTCGGGAAACTTGCGGCGACCGTAATAATTTCATCTCCTTTTTTAATTGCTCTTTCTTTTAATTTTGAAGAAGTGAGCGTTGAGAATGCAACTAAATTTGCAGAGGAGCCCGAGTTGACAGTTAATAAGCATTTAACACCTAAAAATGCAGATAATTTTTTCTGAAATTCATCATTAAATCTTCCTGTGGTCAACCATCCGTCTAGGGAAGCCTCAACCATATTTTTTAATTCTTCTTTTCCTATGCATTTTCCAGAAACAGGGATGCTGCTAATATTCTCAATAAAGTCATTTTTTTCAAAATGGTAATGAGAATATTCCTCGGTTAACTTTAAAATTTTCTGTAAAATTTCTTTTTTACTCATTATAAATAATTAAAATAATTTTTTATTTGCATCTTACAAACACTTAGGTAATTCTTTTCTTTTTTTGTATTTTTATACCAATCCGCCACGTAATCTAACGACTGAGATATATTTAATTTAGAATTCCAAGATAAATATTTTTTAGCTTTAAAAGAATTTAGCATTAAATTTTTAGACTCATAATGATTATCTTTCTTATTCTTTTTAAAGACTTTAACTGGATTGTTAAATTTTGCATTTAACAAATTTATTATCTCTAAAACTTTCTTATTGTTATTTATTTTAGGACCAAAATTCCAATTATTTTCATTGTAATATTTGTTATTTTTCAATTTCTGCAAAACTAATAGATAACCATACAGCGGCTCAATAACATGCTGCCAAGGCCTTATAAAATGTGGGTTTCTTATAACTAACTTCTTATTATTATATAAAGCTCTAAAATAATCCGGAATAATCCTATATAAAGAATAATCCCCCCCACCAATAACATTTCCTGCTCGTGCAGTTGCAACTTGTATATTTTTCTTTTTAAAAAAAGATTGATTATAGGACTTAACTATTAATTCAGCGCATGCCTTTGAATTACTATAAGGATCATCCCCTCCTAATCTATCGGATTCTTTATAGAATATTTTTTTTCCATTATTTTCATATACTTTATCTGTAGTGATAATTAAGGCTTTTTTTACGCTATTTAATTGATTCAAAACTTCTAAAATATTTAAGGTACCAATAGCGTTAACTTCATAAGTATATTTAGTTTTTGCATATGATGTTTTCACTAAAGGTTGTGCGGCCATATGTACTATGAAATCAGGATTGAATCTTTTAATTGATTTTTTTAACTTAGAAAAATTTCTTATATCTCCAAATACAGAGTTTTCAGTTAATTTTTTAATACCGGCCAACTCAAATAGACTTTTTTTTTGTGGTTTTAAAGAATAACCACATACTTTTGCGCCAAGCATATTCAAAAGTATAACAAACCAACTACCTTTAAAACCCGTATGGCCTGTAAGAAAAACTTTTTTTCCTTTCCAAAAGTTCTTATTTATCTTCATTTAACGCCATATTTTCCAAGGAGCTTTTCCTGAAGACCATAAATTTTCTAAATAATTTTTATCTTTAAGAGTATCCATGGCATACCAAAAACCATTAAATTTATAAGATATTAATTGATTATTTTTGGACAATCTCTCCAAGGGTTCTCTTTCCCAAATAGTTTTTTCACTTCGAATATAGTTAAATATATTCTTATTAAGTACAAAAAAACCTCCGTTGACCCAACCACCATCCCCTAAAGGTTTTTCTAAAAATTGTTCTACTTTATTACCCTTAAGCTTTAATGATCCAAATCTTCCTTGTGGTTTTACTGCAATTAAAGTTGCTTTTTTTTTGTTTTTTATGTGAAAATTAACTAATTTTTTTATATTTACAGCAGAAACGCCATCTCCGTAAGTTAGGCAGAAATTTTCTTCCGTTATAAAGTTTTTAATTTTTTTTATTCTTCCACCAGTTGAAGTGTTTTCACCGGTGTCAACTAACGTAATTTTCCAAGATTCTTTCTTTTTTTCATGGTAAATAATTTTATCATTTTCTAAATCTATTGTTAAATCGGAAGAATGAAGAAAGTAATTAGAAAAAAATTCTTTAATTAAGTAACCTTTGTATCCACAACAAATAATAAAATCTTTAAATCCGTAAGAAGAGTAGATTTTCATTATATGCCATATAATTGGCATACCTCCTATTTCTATTAACGGCTTTGGTCTAACTACGCTCTCTTCAGAAATTCTTGATCCTATTCCACCTGCTAAAATTACAACTTTCATAACGTATAATAACCTAAAATATTTAGAATGTAATTAATGAATAAATTACAATAAAAAAATAGCCATCAAGACTAATACAAAAATAATAGCAATGGATATATACAGAGTTAATTTTTTAAAATTAGACCAGGTTTCTTTTTGGGAACCAATATCCATAAAAAATTTAGCCTTGTCTTGCCTTAAATTTTGGATTTTTTTTATTTATAACGTAAAGTTTGCCTCTTCTTCTGACAACTTTGCAATTTATATCTCTTTTTTTTAAAGATTTTAATGAGCTTACGACCTTCATGATTTCTCTATAACATTTAATTTTTAATTAAAACAGTCTTTCTTTCCATGCTAAAGGTGTTTTTTCATTACTAATTTCTAAAGGGTAATTATATTGAAAAGCTTTAGGTCCTTTATTGCTAATATAATCTATCATTTTATCAAGTGATTTATCTAAGCTAACGCTTGTCTTGTAACCTAATATCTTTCTTGCTTTATCAGCGGAACATGTTGCCTCTTTAACTTCATTAGGACGATCTTCTAAATATTTTGGTTCTAAATTAAATTTTAACTTATTACTTAACAAACGATATAATTCATTGATGCTCACGAACTCTTCATCTGGACCTATATTTATAACTTGCGATACAACATTAGGATCTGTAAGCAACTTATCTAAACAATATATACAGTCATCTATATCTGAAAAAGTCCTTTTTTGATTTCCATCTCCATAAATAATTGGACTTCTTTTTTGCAACATCAGATTGATCATTATAGAAACTACATTTCTATAGGGGTCATCATATTTTTGTCTTGGTCCTATTATATTATGAGGGACGGCAATATTGTATTCAACATTGTAAGTCTTGCTTAATATTTTTAATATATTTTCTGCTGCAACTTTTGAAACGCCATAGGGATCGACGGGTTTTAATTCGTCATCTTCTCTAAATGGAATTTTAATACTTCCATACCTTGCCATTGAAGAGCAATAGACTATTCGTTTGACCTTATTAATAATTGCTGCTGTAAAAACTGAAACCGAACCTGTTACATTGTTATTAGATATTAAAACTGGGGAACAACTAGATAAACCCTCATGTGCATAAGCAGCTGCGTGACATAAAACATCTGCACCTTTGATAATTTTTTTCATAGTGACAAGATCTTCGCAGTCAGCCTTAAAAAAATTTATTTTATTTTGATCAATATTATCTAGACTACCGCCAATAAGATTGTCGCAGCCTGAAACAGTAAAGTTTTTTTTTAAATAGTATTCAGCAAGGTTAGAGCCTAAAAATCCTGCTATACCGGTAATAAAAATGTGCATTTAAATTTATAAAGCCTGGCAACGACCTACTCTTCCGTGCCTTAAGACAAAGTACCATTGGCGCTAAAGGGCTTAACTACCGAGTTCGGAATGGGATCGGGTGTTACTCCTTTGCAATAATCACCAGGCAATTCTTTTATACATAAATAGTATTCTTTTGCAAATATTTTAAACTAATTATGAAATTTAACAAAAGTAGATAATTAAAAATATAATGATATAACTAGAAAATCATCGCGGGGTGGAGCAGTCTGGTAGCTCGTCAGGCTCATAACCTGAAGGTCCTTGGTTCAAATCCAAGCCCCGCAACCAAATATTTGTAACTGCCGTAATGGCGGAATTTAAGAAAATAAACAAAACTAAAATTACTAATTCAAATCATATAAATTTTATATATTTGGTTTTGACTTTAAATATGCTTTGGATAATTTAAAAAATATGAAAAAAATAAAAGTCTTAGACTGCACTTGCAGAGATGGGGGTTATTACAATTTATGGAACTTTGATATAAATCAAATAAATAAATATTTATTATTCTCGTCAAAAGCTAAGGTTGATATTATTGAAATAGGGTTTGTTTTTCCAAAAAATAATAATTATGGTCCGTTTGCATACTCGCAAAAAAATTTATTTAATAAATTACATATACCAAAAAATTTAGATATTTGCGTAATGATTAACGCAAAAGATTTTTATAAAATAAAGAGTAAACAATCAATCTCTGAAGTGTTTAAAAATGCAGAAAAAAGTCCATTTAAAAATATAAGAATCGCAATTAATTTTGATGAATTTTATTTTGGGAAAGAAATATGCAAAGAATTAAAAAAACTTAAGTACAAAGTTGGTTTTAACTTAATGCAATCGCATAATAAAAATTACAATCAAATAAAAAATGTAGCAAAAAATATTACTAAATGGAAATCTGTAGATTATTTATACTTTGCAGATACACTTGGTTGCATGGAACCTGAATATGTAAATTTTTTTTGTAAAACCATTAAAAAATACTGGAGCAAAGATATTGGTATTCATGCTCACAATAATAAATCATTTGCGCTAATAAATACATTAGAGGCAATTAAATCAGGTGCAACAATGGTAGATTCTACAATTCTAGGAATGGGTAGAGGAGCTGGAAACTTATGTACCGAAAATTTACTTATAGAACTTAAAAATAAAAATTATAATTACAATCCAGAATATTTGACATATATTTTGCCTTACTTCCAAGATTTAAAAAATAAATACAATTGGGGACCGAATTATTTCTACCATTATTCAGCGGTAAATAACATTCATCCAACTTATATTCAAAAATTATTATCTTCAAATAGATATGACAATAATTTTATTAATGAAACTATTAAAAATTTAGCCAAACAAAATTCAGAGATATTTAAAATAGATTACTTGGATAATCAAATCTATAAAAAAAAAGATAATTTGGCAGATTTTAATGCGAAAAATCTTTTCTACCAAAACAATATACTAATTGTTGGTTCAGGAGAGTCTGGCAAAACGCAACTTAAAAAAACTCTAGAATTTATAAAAAAAAATAATCCAATAGTTATTTCGCTAAATATAAATCCATTTATTGAAAACGAATATATAGATTACTATGTAAGCTGCGTTGATTTTAGAGTTTTTTTTGAATTATGGGAGCTCTTAAAGAAAAAAAAACCTATAATAGTTCCTTTAAATAGATTTAAAGAAAACATGCAATTAAATTATAAAAAAGACAAAATTATAAACTATGGATTAGAAACTAAAAGGGGATCATTTAATTCATTTTCAAATTTTTGTGAAATTGATAAACCATTAGCTATTATATATGCATTAGCATTCTGCCAAATAGCAAAACCAAAAAAAATAAATTTAGCCTTTATTGATTGCTTCAGAGACAACAGTAAAGAAAATAAATATTTAATTAGATTTATAAATAGATTTAAAAAAAAAACTAAAATAAAAATAAATTTTATAACGGCAAGTACATGAACTTGAAAAATGTAATTATAATAATTCCGGCTAGAATGAAATCTTCGAGATTACCGGGAAAACCTTTGAGAAATATAAAAGGAAAACCACTCATATACTGGACTTGGAGAAATTGTTGTCGAGCAATTTCTTTAAAACAGATATATGTCGCCACAGAAAGTAAAAAAATAAACAAATTATGCAAGAAATTTGGGATTCAATCAATAATAACATCTGTAAATTGCGCCACTGGAACAGATAGGATAGCAGAGGCCTCTAATAAATTTTTAAACAAAATTATTATAAATATACAAGGTGACGAACCCTTTATTAACTATAAAGACATTAAAAAATTTATAAGATTTTCCATAAAAAATAAGAAATTTGTCACTAACGCTTACACATCTATCAAAAATAAAAAAGCATTTAATAATGTTAACATTCCAAAAGTTATATTAAAAAAAAATAATGAATTACTATATATGTCTCGATCTCCAATTCCAGGTTCTAAGAATAAAAAATTTATTTATGGTTTAAAACAAGTTTGCATGTATGGATTTCCAGTAAACATCCTTAAAAAAAAATTTGGTAAAGGTGTAAAGAAATCTCCTTTGGAAAAAATTGAAGATATTGAAATTCTTAGATTTATTGAAAATAATATTCCTGTGAAGATGATTAAAGTTAATGAAAATAAATTATCTGTGGATACAAAAGAGGACTTAAATAAAGCAAGAAATATTAATTTTAAATTATATTAAAAAATTAAAATAATTAATTAATACTAAACCAAATAGAATTCATGATTATCGATTACTATAAAATGTATAAAAAAAAAGGCTTAATTAAAATATTTAAATATTTTTATGAAGCACATTTATACGATTTAATTTATAATATTGAGACACATTACTTTAATAATAAAAAAAAAAATTTTACAAATGATAGTCTTTCAACTGAAAGAGATGTAAGAAATTATATATCATATCAAGTAAGCTGGACTTCAGAAATAAGAAGGAGTTTCGATTTTTTAAATAAATACTTTAAAAAAAATTCTTTTCATTTTAAAAATTTTACATTTGTTGATGCGGGCTCTGGTAAAGGTAAGGTGTTATTTGAATGGTATCGTTTAACAAAAAAATTTAAATTTAAGCAAAAAATTGTTGGTGTTGAAATTAAAAGCGATTATCATCAAGTAGCTAAAAAAAATATTTCTAAATTAGGTTTACAAAAAAAAATTATTGTCGTAAACAAAGGTATTCTTAAGTATAAATTTATAAAAAAAAATTATATTCTTTATTTATTTAACCCTTTCTCAAAAATAGTCTTACAAAAATTAATAAATAAATTAGAAAAAAAAAATATTATTTTAATATATAATAATCCATTAAATTCTGCTTTACTAAATAAAAAATTTAAACTTATTTATAAATATAAAAATATAAATTTCAAGATTTGCAATACAAATATTTATTCAAATAACATAAAAAATTTAATTTAAAAAAATTGATCATGTCCAATAAAATTTACGTAACAAATCACTATAAATTTTTTGAAAATCTAATTGTAAAAAAAAGGCTAGAAATTTCTAATTTAATTAATAATATTTTAAAGAAAATTACCGTGGAAAATATTTTAGATGTAGGAACAACTGAAAATAAGAGTTATTATAGTTCTAATATTGTTGTCAAAAACTTAAATGTTAAATGTGAATACAAATCTTTATCAAATCAAATTATTTTAGATAATTTTTTTAAGATTAAAATAAAAAAATCAATTGTTAGTAAATTTTCTTATAAGGAAATTAAAGATTACTCATGTGACGTTGTAATATCAAATGCAACTATAGAACATGTGGGCAGTAGAATAAAACAAAAGTTAATGATACATAATATTGCAAAACTTACTAAAAAAATTTTTATCATATCAACTCCTAATAAGAATTTTCCTATAGAATTTCATACTAAAATTCCTATTATTCATTTATTTCCAAAAAAAATTTACAGTTTTGTTTTAAGAAAAATAGGACTAGAGTTTTTTGCAAACATAAATAATCTTAACTTACTTAGCTACAAAAATTTAAAAAATTTAAGCAAAGGTATAACCAAAGATTATTATATTAAATTTTTTTTTATAAATTTTTTTTTTTTAAAATCTAATATAATAATGATTGGAATTAAAAAAAAATAAAATGAAAAAAAAACTTACAATAATTATACCAATCTATAATGAAGCGGGAACTTTTTTAAAAATTTTGAAAGAAGTTAACGAATCTATTTTGCAAGATTCTTTTGATAAAGAGATTATTCTAATAGATGATTATTCTACTGATGGAACCAGGAATTTAATTGAAAATGTAATTCAAGATAATGTTAAGAAAATTTATCACTTAAGAAATATGGGCAAAGGTGCTTGCATTCAAGATGGTGTCAAATTGGCCAGTGGAGATTATGTGATTATTCAGGATGCCGATTTAGAGTATGACCCGAAAGAATACAATCTACTTCTTGAACCGGTCTTGAATTATGACGCTGATGTAGTTTATGGATCAAGATTTCTTTCTAATAAAAGTAAAAGAGTTTTATATTTTTGGCACACAGTAGGAAATAAAATTTTAACACTATTTAGTAATTTTTTATGTAATTTAAATTTTACTGATATGGAAACGTGTTATAAATTAATTCGAAAAGACATTTTAGATAAAATAAATCTAAAAGAAAAAAGATTCGGTTTTGAACCTGAAGTAACGGCAAAATTAGCAAAACTTAATAAAATAAAAAATCTAAAAATTTATGAAGTGGGAATATCTTATAATGGACGAACGTATGCGGAAGGAAAAAAAATAAATTGGAAAGATGGGTTTGCTGCTTTTTGGTTTATTATTAAATACAATTTTATTAAATAATCCATATCTTTTTCAAAGAATAATCAAAGTTATAGAACCTTTATTACAATTCTTTAATGAGTAGAGGCATTATCTTCTCACTAAAATTATCACGCATATTTAATCCGTGATCCTTTAATTCACTAAAAATTAATACGTAAATTTAAGATTTGAGTTATTTATTTATATAAACAAATAAAATTAAAAATTGATACGTTCTTGCTCAATAACTAAAGGCAAATTTTTATTATAAGATAAGACTGAATGTAAATACTCACCAATTAATCCTAAAAATAAAATCTGTAAAGACCCAATGCCAAAAAGACCAATTATTATAGGTGCTAGACCAAGCTGAAAAGAATTCCAAGCAATTAGTTTATAAAATAAAAAAAATAATGAAATTAAAAAAAATGCCAATCCACCCAAGAGACCTAGAATAGTCATAATTCTTAGAGGTAATTTTGAATGCTTTACAACACCTAACAAAGCAACGTCAATTAAAGAGTAAAAATTATTTTTACTAATGCCTGCTTTTCTGGGGGGTTGTATAAAATCAATGTAATCTGCTTGGTAACCAAGTTCAACAACTAATCCCCTAAGGTAGGGATAAGGATCTTTTACTTCTCTGAGTATTTTAATAATTTTTTTTGAGTAAAGACCTGAGCCAGTTGTATTTTTGGGAAGATCAATTTCAGAAATTTTATTTAGAAAAAAATAAAATATCTTCCTTAACAATTTCATAAATAAAGCCTCTTTACTATCTAACTTTCTTAAAAGAACTAATTCAGATCCATTTTTCCATTTTTCTATTAATCTAACTAGTAAGCTTGGTGGATCCTGAAAATCAGCATTCAATAAAATAGTTGCGTCACCATTGGACTGTAACATTGCATAAAATGGGGATTTTAAATGACCATAATTAGATTTATTTAAAATAACTTTTACATTTTTATCTGCAATTGCAATAGATTTTAATAGCTCTTTAGTTCCATCTTTTGAATTGTTATCTATTATGATATGTTCATATATTAATTTATTCTTTACCATTTCTTTTTTTACAGAAAAAATTAAATCTTTAATGTTATCAATTTCATTGAAAGTAGGAGTAACTATACTTATGATCATGTAAGTTTATTATTTTTTATAATATTTAATTTTTTTTATTAATTTTAAACTTAAGAATATTATAAGACTATTTTTAGTTTTATTAATATTTTTTTTATTAAATTTTTTTAAAAATAATATTCAATAATTTTTACTTTGAAAGCAATAAATATATTAAAAATCGAAAAATAATAATTTATGTATACAGCATATCTTAAAATAATCTTATGACTAATACCCGATATTGACTACACTTTTATAATGCACTTATTATCTGATCTAGCACCCAAAACTCCAGAAAAAAAATTTGCAAATGCTAATAAGATTGTTTTAACTATAACTTTTAATTATAAAAAGGTTTAATTGAAAAAAAGTGTTAAAATCATTAATTAAATTAAGTTATAAGTATAAATTATTTTTAATAATAATTTTAGATATTTTTTTAACTCTATTTTCTACTTTTATAGCCTTAGCGTTAAGACTCGACAGCTTTTTTATTCCATATCTATTCCAGTGGTTTTTTTACTTTTTATCTCTTTTTGTGGTTTTGGTAAATTACTTATTGGGGGGATATCAATCATTTTTTAGACATTTAACAATTTATATAATAAAAAAAAATATAAATAATCTTATTATATATGGATTATTATATTTTACGTTAACATTAATTTTTACTAACTACTTTCTTAAATACACTATTTCTCCATTACCAAAATCAATTGGCATTATTCAACCTATTTTATTATGTATGCTTATTCTTATCTCAAGAATTTTAATATCCAAATTATTTAATGATGCAGTTGACTCTGAAAAATACAAAAATAACATAATTATATTTGGGGCGGGAAAAATAGGTTATCAAATTTTAAATATACTTAGGTCCTCAACATTATTTAATCCAATATGTTTTGTAGACGAAAATTCAAATATTGTTGGAAGAAATATTGATGGAATTCGAGTTTATGACTTAAGGCAATTAGAAAATATTTTAGATCAGTTTCAGAAATGTGCACTTACTATAGCAATTTCTAATTTAAGTATTAAAAAAAAGAATTTTATTTTAAATTTACTAAAAAATAAAAAATTAAAATATATTAACAAAGATTTTATTATCAATTCTGACTATGAAATATTTTCTAAAAAAAATATAGTTGGTTATATAAAAACCGAAGATGTTTTAAAAAGAGATAATGTTTAAACAAATAGAGATGAGATTAAAAAATTTATTAAAAAAAAAAAAATATTAATAACGGGTGCCGGGGGAACAATAGGTTCTGAATTGACTATACAGGTTTTAGAATACCAGCCTGAAAGCATAATGCTTTTGGATAATTCGGAATTAAATTTGTATAACATTGAACAAGAAGTAAACATAATAAAAATTAAAAATAATCTTAAAGTAAATATAAAATCAATTCTTTTAGATATATCTAAAGAAACTGAAATAAATAATTTTTTTAACAAGAATAAAATTGATCTAATAATACACACAGCCGCTTACAAGCATGTTCCTCTTACTGAAGCTAATATGATCAAAACTTTTGAAAATAATGTCATTGGAACATTAAATTTAGTCAATAACACACTGGATCATAACATAAAAAATTTCCTGCTAATTAGCTCTGACAAAGCAGTAAATCCGGAAAATATAATGGGTCTTACAAAACGAATATCAGAGTTACTGATCATTACAAAATCAAATGAAGCAAAAATCTTAAAGAAGCAAAGTAAATTTATAGCGGTAAGGTTTGGAAATGTTTTGGGTTCAAGTGGCTCAGTTTTTAACTTGTTTATGAATCAAATTTTAAGAGGCGGGCCGGTTACAATCACACATCCAGAAATCAATAGATACTTTATGACAATTAAAGAAGCTTGTAGCTTAGTTCTAAATTCCTTAATTTTAAAAAAAAATAAAACTTTATTTTTTTTAGATATGGGAGAACCTATAAACATTAAACAATTGGCGACATTAATGATAAATTTAAGTGGTGAAAAAGTTAAAGATAACTTAAATTCGCAAGGTATTGAAATTGTTTATACGGGATTAAGACCGGGTGAAAAAATGTTTGAAGAACTTTACTTTGACAAAAATGAGACGGAAGACACGGAAAACTCGAAAATCAAAAGTATAAAAATAACAAATTATAAATTTAAAATATTAAATAAAAAAATTAATTTGATTTTAAATTTTATTAAAAAAAATCAAGTAGATCAAATTCTTAATTTATCACGCGAGTTTCCTTTTAATTTTAAAAAAACTCAATGAGAAATATTTTTATATACAAATATGGTAAGTATAGTTTTTATAATAATTTTAATATCTAAATAAATTGAATGATTCTTCAAATAATAAAGATCTAATTTAACTTTTTCATCAATATTTAAATTATCTCTTCCACTTATTTGCGCTAGTCCAGTTATACCTGGTAGTATCTTGTGAATCCCTAGTTTTGTTCTTTTTTTAATTAAATTTTTTTGATTAAAAAGTGCTGGCCTTGGCCCCACAATAGACATATGACCTGCTAGTAAATTATAAATTTGCGGCAACTCATCTAAACTTGATTTTCTTAAAAAAGAACCAAATTTATTAACATACTTATCAGCTTTTTTTAACAAATGTGTTGCCACATCTGGAGTATTAAGATTCATGGTTCTAAACTTTAACATTAAAAATTTTTTATTATTTTTTCCGAATCTTTTAGACAAGTGAAAGATAGGTCTGCCATTTAAAATTAAAATAAACAAAATAATTAATAAAATTAACGGAAGAGAAATAAAAAATAATAATATATAAAAAAACTTAGATATTATGAAATTTTTTATACCATTCAACAAATACATCAATGCCTTTTGTAATTTTAGTCGTAACAAAATTTTTAGTAACATTTTTTATTTTTTTATTATCTCCGTGTGATTTAACCACATCCCCTGCCTGTAATTTTAAGTAATTCTTTTTAGATTTGATTCCAATTTTTTTTTCAATAACTTTGATATAAAATTTTAAACTTATAGGTTTCTTAGAACAAACATTGTAAATTTCATAGGGCGTTTTTTCATTTGGTATAATTTCAATAATTTTTCTAACGAAATTAACCAAATCATCAATATATGTAAAATCTCTAAAATGATTACCGTAATTAAAAAGATCTATTTTTTTTTTTTCAAAAATATTTTTTACAAACATATAAAGAGACATATCTGGACGTCCAAAGGGACCGTAAACTGTAAAAAATCTTAATCCGGTAGTGGGCAACTTATAAATATGACTGTATGAATAAGCAATAATTTCGTTTATTTTTTTTGTAGCAGCATAAAAAGACATAGGTTTATTTGAGTTATCATTTTCTGAAAGTGGAAATCTTTTGGCATCTCCATAAACACCACTGGTAGATGCATAAACTAGGTGTTTTATTCGATATTTCTTAGCAAGATTAACAATATTGTAAAAACCATCTACGTTATATTTGTAATAAATATCTGGGTTGGAAATTGAATCTCTTACTCCAGCTTGTGCGGCAAGGTGGATTATATAATTAATTTTATTATTTATGATAATATTTTTTATTTGTTTTTTATTGCAACAGTCAGCAAGATAAAATTTAAATTTGTTAAATTTTTTTAATTCTTTTAGACGATTTTTTTTTAATTTAACATCATAATAAGAATTCATATTATCAACTCCTACTATTTTATTAAAGCCAGCAGTTTTTAAAAATTTTATAGCAACGTGATAACCAATAAACCCTGAGGAACCCGTGATTAATAAATTCATAATAAACTCTATATATATCCTATAATTTTTATTATCAACATTTAAAAAACTTTTTCCATGGATATAAGTTATTTTTTCCAAAAGATTGTGCGAACTTATCCAGACCAAAAAATTTTGGTTTGTTTACGACAGAAATAACAAGATCTTTTTTTAATCTTTCTGAAATCCAAAAATAAAGAAGTCTCTTATTTTTTAAGTATTTAATTATCTCCCATAAATTCTTTGTGATTTTGCCTCCTCCAGCAGAATTTAGATAAGAATAAGAATTATCCAGAAAAATCCCCGAGTAACTCACAATTTCTTTATTTTGATCAAGCTTAATAGATAAAACCTGATTATTGTTTATTATTAAATTTTTTTCCTCATTAACAATTTCCATACTAATTTTTTTCAATTTAGATTTGTATATGCAAAATTTGCTAAAAATATTTTCATGCGTTAAGATATTCTCAGAATCTAAGATTAAGATTTCATCTATATCCTTTTTTATTTCGTCTCGTCTATTATGATTAAAGTTTTCTGAAATTTCTGATAATGGTAAACTTAAATCTATAATCGTGGCATTGTCACAGGCATATATATACCAATCATTAAAATGATAATTTTCCACAAATCCATAATTCTTATAAAAGTCTGTTTTACTGAGATCGCAATTTAAATATAAAAATGGAGAAATTTCAAATACACTATAGGAAACATTATTATTTTTTATTATTTTATCTATTTCTTGAAAAATTCTATCTAAAATTATCTTGGAATTATCTTCCAAGACGTACTTTGAAAAAATGGGAGATAAAACGGGGGTATCAGCTATAGAGATCGAAATAATATTATTATCATTTTTAGAAATGTGAATTGGTATAAATGCTAATAGCCTATCATCTTTATAAAGAAAAAAAGAAAAATCTTGTATAGAAAAAGATTTATAATATTTATAATAATAATTTTTTAAATTCAAATTGTAGGAGTAAGGAGCTTTTAAGTCTTTAAGATTATTTTCTATCTTATTATTATCTGATATATAAACTAATTTGTAATTATTCATGATTAAAAAGGTAATCAATTACTGATAAACCTTGAATAAAATTACTACCGATTTGAGAATAGGCTGGTTCTTTATAATTTTGATATTTAAGATTAATCTTATTACTTTCAAATAATTTTTCATCTTGATAAAATTTGCCTCCCACACCAGATAAATATTGGTCACAATCAAAATATTTACATATGCTTATTAATCTTTTTGTAGAATTTTCTTTTGAGTTTACTTCTGATGAAAATACAAAATTTTTGTTTGATATACCTAAATAACTTGCTATTTTTAATATTGAATTACAGTTAAATTTGCTAATAAATTCATTGTCAAAATTAATAAGCTCCATAACAAAATTTTTATTTTTTTTATAATTTTTTGATTTTGAATAGTTATTGTCGATTGTTTTCATCAATTTTTTTTTCCACATATCATCACTAAATTTGATATCATTGATTATTCTAGAATTTTTTTTTTTTTTTGGAACGGTAAAATAAATTGAATTATTGCTTATTTTAAGACTTGTTCTATTGAAAGGAGAGCTGCCTGTTTTGACTACTTCTACGTCATCTAAAAAAACAAAAACGTCACTTTCTTTAATTTTATCAAAATATCCCCTCCATGGAAAAAAATTTGGCTGGTGTATAGCGCAAGTTCTGGTCATTTAATTCTAAAATTAATTTTTTCACTTTTAAAAACTTTATTAATAAGAAAATCTTTTTTTATTTTTTTATAAAAATTACTTATAATTTTTTTCATAATGGGTCTGTATTTCGGAACATTAAACACAAAATGCTCAGGGTGTATTAGAAGACATACTAGCTCAGTATTTGATTTTTTTACTACTTTTTTAATATCAATGTTATGAATATTAAAAACAGAATCTGAAAAATAGTTATTATTGAACAGATTCCTATTATATGCATTTATAAGATTGTTAATTGGGATCTTTGGGTAACCATAAATTGATGGTGCATGAAAACTATATGAAAGTATTTTCGACTCTATAATATCCTCTAATAAACTTCTTTCTTTTTTAAATTCAGAAATTATATTTTTTTTACGATAAGCACTACAATCAAAGTGTAGGCCTATTTCAAAATTCATTTTTTTTATTTGTTGTAAAATATTTTTAGAAGCTTTGCTTAAAATATTGTAAGTATCCGATGAAATTAAAACGTGATAGGTTGAATTGATGTTATTTCTGTATTCTGCTTTCGCCATATCAAGTGCCATATCCAAAGAAAGATCAACATCATGTCTTAAAACGAGTCCCTTCTTTTGATTTAATGAACTATGTAATTTTAATGTCTTTTCTGCTTTCAAAATTTCTTTTATATAATATTTTAAGTTCCACATCTTTATTTCAATTAATTTAAAATATTAAAATTTATTTAGCATAAATTTTTTCTATTTTTTTTTTTATAATTTTGTCAGAAAACTTTTTTTCATTTAAAGCTCTAGTTTTTTTTCCCATTGTTTTAATCTTGTTTTTATTTTTAACAAAGTACTCCATAAATAGCGCTATTTTAATCGAATTTTTGACGGGCACTAAAAAACCATTGCTATTTGATACCAATTCTCGGCAACCAGGTATATCTGAAGCAATTATTGGTTTGCAAAACGAAGCGGCCTCTAGAAGTGACTTAGACATACCTTCTCTATAAGAGGTTAAAATTGCAATATGATTAGAATTCCATATCTTTTTGATATTTGATTGGTAGCCATGCCAAAATACATTTTTTATTTTACAAAAGTCTCTACAATTCTTTTTTGTCATAGAGGTGGGATTAGCGGGGTCTACATCTCCATACAAGTTCAATCTAAAATTGATTTTTTTTTTGTTTAAAATTACTGCTGCATTTATAACATCTAGGATTCCCTTGTCCATTAACATTCTCGATACTACACCAAAACTAATAACTTTTTTAGATTTTGAGAATATTTTTTTTTTGTCAAAGAGTTTTACACCAGAACCATTTATTAAAAATAATTTTGATTTAAGCACAGAATAATTATTTAAACAAAATTTATAGTCTATTTTATTTTGAACTATCACTATAATATTATTGTAAGAAAAAATTATCGACAATATTTTATTCGTTATTTTTTTTATAAGATTAAACTTTGAACTTAGTTGCGATGTATATAAAAATCCGAAGCCTGTTATTGAATTTATAATTTTTTTACAGTTAAATATTTTTGCAATACAAGTTCCATAAATAATAAATTTTAAGGAAAAACAATGCACGCCTACAGGCCTAAATTTAAAGAAAATAGCAAATAATTGCAAAATACCTAAAATATCCTTAAAAAAATTTATCCTCCCCCTTCCAAGTCTTATGAAACAAAAATCAAATTTTAAAAAGTTTTTTGTAAGATGGTTTGTTTGCTTTGGACATACAATAAATACATTATAATACTTTTTTGCCTCCTCGTACATTGGAATTCTATGATTAAAAAAAGAATTAATATCATTAACTATAAATAAAAAATTTTTAGTTTTTTTTTTCATTTGTTAACCACTGATTAAATATACAAAAATTCCACAACGTTCTGGAATGATCTTTTTTTGATAAAAAATGTTCTTTTGCTTTCTGCGCAATATTTTCTTTTTGAAAATATTCCATAGCAACATTGTTTTTAGAATATATGCTATCAGAAACCCATTCCTTAAAAGAGGTTTTAAGCATTTTATTTATTGGCAGTTCAAATCCTTTTTTGGGCCCTTTCATTAAACTTTTTGGTAGAATTCTATGATTTATGTCTTTTAAAATTTTTTTATTATCAAATAAATTAAATCTTATATTTAATGGTAGGCTCCACACAAACTTTAATAGATTGCTGTCAAGGTATGGAGATCGAACTTCTAAGGAATTGTACATTGACGCTCTATCTACTTTACATAGCAAGTCATTATGCAGGTAATGACAGATGTCGAGTATTACAAGTTTTTCGTTACTAGTTAGTTTATATTGTTCGCATTTATTTAAATTTGCGCTAATTAAAATATCATTTTCATCACTGGAATAGTCACCAATGGGATTGTTGCTAATTAACTTATTATAAACATTCTCAATACTACTAGATGAAATTACCAAGCCTAATTTTTCTATTTTATCATTAATATTATTATATTTGAAATTATCTCCAACTACTTTTTTTATGATATCAAAAAAAGAATTTAAAAAATCATTATTTGATAAAAATTTAGGAATATTTCTTTTTAATTGCTTTGGCAGAATATAATTAATTTTTTCTAAAATACCTATGTACTGATGTCTATTATAGCCTCCAAATATTTCGTCCCCGCCATCACCAGAAAGACATACTTTAACTTTTGAACTTGCAAATTTGGAAATAAGATAGGTTGGTATTTGAGAAGAATCTGAAAATGGCTCTGAATATATAGCTGATATTTTTTCTAATGAATGTAAATAATCTTTTTGAGTAAAAAATAATTCATGATGGGTCGTATTAAAATAATTAGCAATTTTTTTTGCTTTATCTGCTTCATTAAACTCAGCCTCATTAAAACCTACGGAAAAAGTATTTAATTTGGTATGATTTTTAGACAGCGCAACAATAGTTGACGAATCGTAGCCTCCTGAAAGAAATGCTCCTATCGGCACATCTGATATTGATCTTAATGCTATGGATTTGATTAATAAGTTTTTAACCTGGTCCTCTGCTTCTGTTTTTCTGATATTAATTATTTTTTTTTTTTTGACAATATTTTCAATCACACTCCAATATTCAACAGTTTCAGATGGTAAATATTTTTCTTTTTTATTTCTTAAATCTATTTTTAAATAATGTCCCGGTTGTAATTTATAGATGTCCTGATAAATAGAAAACGGCGCTGGCACATTCCCATATTTTTTATATAAACTGACGGATTTTTTGCAGACATGTAGTTTTGTATCTCCACTTTTTTTTATAGAATCTAAATCAGAGGCAAATAGTAATTTGTCATCAGAAACTCCGTAATATAGAGGTTTCTCTCCAAATCTATCTCTTATCAAATAAAGTTTTTGCTCCTTAATATCTAAAATGGAAAAAGCAAACATTCCTTCAATTTTTTCTAATGTCTTTAAAATTCCAAATTCTTCCACACATGCGATCAAAACTTCAGTATCAGATCCGCCAAGAAATTGCACTTTTCCACTTTCTAAAAGAAAATTCTTTAATTCTAAAAAATTATAAATTTCTCCATTAAACACTATGACATATCTTCCGGAAAAAGAGGTCATTGGCTGCCTTCCCTTTTGAGAAAGATCTTGAATGGACAGCCTCGAAAAGCCAAGTGCGATTTGGTCATCATTTGAAAACCAATATGACTGATCATCTGGTCCTCTTCTTCGCAGCGAAAGTACCATTTTTTTTATACTATTTCTGATATCAAATGAGCTGTTACGTTTATATTTGACTATGCCTGCTATTCCACACATAAGAATTAATTGGTTAAATTTTTGTATAAAGAAAAATACTGATTACAAATTCTAGATAAAGAAAAATTTTCTATAATTCTTGATCTACCTAATTTTCCCATTTTTTTTTTGTTTTTTTTAGATGCGCTCAATATACTAAATATAGATTTAGAAAAATTCTTAGAATCCAAGCTATTACAAACAATGCCCCCTTTTCCAAGTAAGAATTTTGAATCTCCAACGTTAGATACAACGCAGGGAAGTTCACAACTCATTGCTTCTCCCAATGCATTGGAAAAACTTTCTCCTGTTGAAAAGGAAATATAAATATCAAAACATGGAAGTATTTTATGGATATCGTTTCTTGCGTTTAAAAGTTTAACCTTAGTTGACAAGTTATTTTCCCTTACCATTTCCACTAAAATTTTATTCCGTGGAGAAATGCCACTTCCTATTAAAACAATTTTTATAAATTTATTATCTTTTAACAAGGAAATGCTTTTTAAAAAACCATAATGATTTTTTTGCGGGTCCCATCTTCCAACCATTCCGAGAACAATGTCTTTTTGGCTAAATTTTAAATTTTTCCTCCAAGTCTTTCTATGTAAATTTGAAAATTTAAATTTGTTAGTATCAAAACCATTGTTAATAATGATAAATTTTGAAGAACAGAATTTTTTGTTACAATGAACTAGATAGGACTTTCTTGAATCAGTAATAATTTTATCAGGAATTGTATATGAAAAATATTGACATAATTTTACTACCAACAAAGTTAGTAATTTATTTTCGCTTAAACTATAGTTGGTCTGAAAGATTCCCCAAATAATTTTAGGTTTTTTAATTTTTTTATCTACTAAGAAGGTTGCTATTGCGCATGTAAAAATAGCATGGGGAAGCCAACAGTGGATTATATCCGGCCTTATTTTTTCAATTTTTTTTTTTAACTCAAAAACTGCCAAAAGAAAACTAAAGGGATTTTTTGAAATATTTTTTAAATAAAAAAAAGGAATTTTTTTATTAAATTTTTTGCTAATTGTTTGTTTTTCTTTTCTGAGAATGCAAACAAAGTTTTTTATATCACTAGTAGAATTGCATAGTATATTTCTTAAAAAATTCTCTGCACCACCGTGTTTAAAACTTGTTGCAATATGAAGTATTTTGATAAAAACTCCTGAAATTTTAGTTAATTTTTTTAAGTATATTTAGCATTCTCTCAGCGCTCTTCCCATCCCATCTTGCTGGAATCTTTCCAATTTTGTATTGACCGCTGTCAATTTTTTCTAAAAAATATTTAATATTACCAAGATTTACCAGGGTATTGGTTCCTATTCTTGTCGTAATAGGCCTTTCTGTATTTTCTCTTAAAGTTAGACAAGGTTTTTTTAAATAAGTGGTCTCTTCCTGAATTCCACCACTATCAGTAATAACACAAAAAGATTCTTTTATTAGTTTCATAAAATTTAAATAATCGAGAGGACTAAGCATTTTAATATTTTTATTATTAGAAAAATTTTTTTTTAATGAAAAATTTACTAAATTTTTTTTTAGCCTAGGATGTATAAAAAATAATATAGTATATTTTTTGGAAAAATAAATTATTTTATGCATTATTTTAGTTAATTCAATTTTATTATCTATATTTGAGGGCCTGTGCAAAGTTACTACTATATATTTTTCATTTTTTAAATTTAGTTTTTCAATTATCTTTTGCTTATCGATTTTTAAAAGGTTATCTTTAAGGCTATCAATCATCAAATTTCCAACAAAAAAAAGCTTTTTATTAATTTTGTTGCCAATATTTTTGGCATCTTCTTGGCTGGAAAAAAATAAATAATCCGAGATAGAATCTGTAACAATCCTATTATTTTCCTCGGGCATATTAAGGTCATTAGATCTTAAGCCAGATTCAATATGGGCACATTTAATATTCAGAAATCTTGCAGCCAAAGCACATCCGGTTGTGGAATTTACATCACCTGCTACTACGACTAGATCGGGTTTTGTTTTTTTAAGATATTCAGTATATTTTAATGATACCGAACAAATCTGATTTATATCGTCTAATTTTTTTTTAATATTAAGATTGTGATCAACTTTATGAATATTGAAATTTTTTAATACTCTAAAAAAAAAATTTTTAGTGTAGTGTTGACCTGTAGATATAAGCTTAACTTTAAAATACTCATTTTTTTTTAACAACTTATACAAAGGAACTATCTTCATTATATTTGGTCTCGCTCCAATAATTAGATGTATTTTCATATTCATTTTTTATAAAAATTTACAATTTCTTCACTTCTGTTTTCGATGCACAAAATTTCTGACCTGATAGAAATTTTTTTTCTCATAGTTAAATTTATATTAAAATTTTTAATACACTCAATTGAAACTCGATTTTTAATTAATTTATTATACTCTTTCAATTGCAATAAACTGTCAGAAAAACAAACCAATAGACCGGCCAAACAATACTCTGAATATTTTGTTGGAAAAGCAACTTTATTCAGACTTGAATTGTCTCTAATTATTAAACCAATATCCCCGCAATTAAGGTATTTGTTTACATCGTGAAATTCAACTGATTTTAAAATAGATTTTATTTTACATTTTTTTAAATACTTAGAAGCTATTTCTATATTGTTGGTCACAACTAGAAAGATCCATTCTTTATTTAATAGGTTTGCTATCTCAATACATTTTTGAAATTTTTGATAACTCTGGATGCCTCCAGAATATAAGATAACTTTTTTTTCCTTTTCAATTAAAAGTTCTTTTCTAGTTTTATCCCTAAGCATTTCTGAAAAATAAAAATATTTTTTTGATGCAAAACAACCCCAAATTTTACAAGTAGGACTTTCTTTAAATTTGAATTTATTCATCAAAAATTTAGTAACAAATATTTTTTTTGATGCCTTTGTAGATTCTAGAATATTTTTTTTCAATTTGGATATTCTGTATCTTTTGAAAAAATTAAAATACGGGATTCTATTTTTATATTTATATTTAAGTTCTGAAATTGCATCTCCTCTACAATCCCAAATAAAATTCTTATTAACTATAGATGCCACATGGGATGAGTAGTCTGTTCTTGCATGAATCGTAATTGGATAAATATTTTTTATTATAATTACTAATTTTAATATTAATGAATTTATATGTTCCGACCAAAAAAAAAAGGTTTATAAATTGGGGTAGATTGAAATTTTATAATTATTATAATTTTTATTTTTTATTAGTTTTATAAATGATTTTATGAATGTGAGAATACCACAAGCAAATATCCAAATCTCATATTTAATTTTTTTTTTATTTAAAAATTTAGCATTAAAAAATAGCTGAGAATGAATTACATTTGATTCCAAACTCTCATGTGACAGAAATATAATTTTTTTTTGCATATAGCGTGCTAGTTTATTAAATCTTTGAAAGTATTTTTTTTAACGAAGATTGCTGGACATTGAATGACCATAAGTTTCTCATTTTTAAAATTTTTTTTTTCATGCTATTTATTTTATTCTGCTTTTCTACCAAAGAATCAATTCTTTTTGCAATTATTTTAAAATTTTCTAAGTTGGCACAAATACCAAAATTATTTCTAGTAATAAAATTTTTTGCTTCCCCTTCCGGCAATATCCCGATTATAGGTATTCCGCAATTTATGTACTCATAAATTTTTGATGGTATGCAATTTTTAAAAAAATTATTTGATAAAGAAACAAATCCTAAATCACAATTAGATGACATGTAATTAATTAGCTTGCTATACTTAAGAAATTTTTTTAAAATTATATTTTTTTTGTATTTTTCTGGTATGTGAATCATATCTTTACTAATTAGCTCGATCACTACCGATTCTTTATTTTTAACATATTTGTAAATATTAAATATCATTTCCACATTTTGTACAGATGTCATACTACCTGCGTGCACAATTTTAATTATTTTTTTTTTTTTAAAAAATTTTATTTTTTTTACTTTTTTTAAATACCCAAAAAATAAAGTTTTTAACCCTGTCTTTATTTTGTATTTTTTTAGAATATTAATTCTATGACTGTGAGAACTTGTGATTATAAAGTCTGAATTTTTAATAAATTTTTTTTCAAATCTATCCCTGTTAATATGAAAATTGCTTCCAAATAATTGATCATTTAAATTTGTTAATGATGTAAATGTTGCGGGGTCATGGTAATTGACAATAAACTTGCATTCAGTTTTTTTCTTTATTAGATGTGCGATTTTAATGCATGCCAACTCACCTCCACAAGTTGCAAAAAGAATATCTTGCTTGGTTACAACTTTTTCTAGTATGTTTACAGTGTCACTAATCCAAGGCTCTAAATAATCACATATGATTCCAGCTCTTTCTAAAATAGGTAGAAAATGATTGTTAGTAAATTTAATTTTAAGAAACTTACTGTTAATAATGTTACGACTAGAATTGTAATTGGGTGTTACTATTATCACTTTATACCCCCATTTTCGCAAATACTTAACTTGCTTTTTTCTTATCATAACTCCGCCAGTTTTTTCACTCCAGGATCTAGTAATAAAATAAATTTTTCTCATAATTTAATAAAAATTAAATTTATTTAGAATTTTTATAATTTTTTTACTGCTATTTCCCTTACCAAATAAATAAATTGTTTTATTTTTTTTTTTTTTTTTTTTTTTTTTTTTTTTTTTTTTTTTTTTTTTTTTTTTTTTTTTTTTTTTTTTTTTTTTTTTT
>Ga0114976_10000522_pt1 | contig 24148 bp, 51 predicted proteins | sample S_130805_EF_Meta_FD_87319 | JGI IMG/M metagenome (GOLD analysis project Ga0114976, IMG submission 87319) | Freshwater microbial communities from Lake Simoncouche, Canada to study carbon cycling - S_130805_EF_MetaG | ecosystem: Environmental > Aquatic > Freshwater > Lake | place: Lake... | reverse complement strand
CCAGCTCCAGCTCCAGCTCCAGCTCCAGCTCCAGCTCCAGCCCCAGCCCCAGCCCCAGCCCCCACTCCGGCTGCGGCTCCGACTCCCACTCCAGAAAAACCAACTACCCCCGTAAAGGAACGCATCGTGCCAACTATCCCCGTCCTTCCCCAGGATGCTACCACTGCCGCAAATGACACCCTTGGTATCATCATCCCAAGCCCCAAGGGACGTAAGCTTGCTTACGCCCTGTATGGCCTTGCCGCCCTTGTTGTTAGCAACTTTGGTGTTGCTGTAATGGCAAGCGGAACTGAAGCCCCCATGTGGCTCATCATTGCAAGCGCGATTGTAGGAAACCTCGCGGTTCCCTTCACCACGCTCGCCATTGCGAACGCTACGAACAAGAAATAATTAAAAGCCTTACTGTCCACATAAGTGCAGAAAGGCAAGGTGACTACATCTCAAAGAACCCCCCGGCTAAATGTCGGGGGGTTCTGCGTTACTACTTAAAGTAATGCTCAAGCGTTGGGCGATGTTTAATCCGCTTCATATATGCAATAGCATGACGGGCCGAGTCGGTAGCGTGAGGTGCGCCCTTAAACCATAGGTCATGCTTTTTCAGAAATTCATCTGTTGCGTGCGCCTTCATATTGTTGGGCTGGTATACCACTGGTATACCGTAAAGCTTAGATGCGTAACTCAGCACGCCTTCAATCTGTAGTGGTGTAATGTCTGGGTTTGGCGTGCGACCATCAAGCTTGAAGCTTTCACACACAATCACATCATAAATTGCTGGCTTTATGTTCATGAACTCATCAATGATACCCTGTAGTCCACCCTTAATTTGCTCATATCTCAAGAACGTCAGGTGTTTAGTATCATCGTAGTACCACCATGACATGCCAGTTGTTTTACCGGGGTCTAGTGCAAGAAGCGTTGTCACGCAGAAATCATTTCGCGCATTTCCTTCATGGACATCAAGCGGTTATCGAATAGGCAGTTGTCTAACTTGTTGCCCACCCAGACGGCTGTGAAAACATGGCCCTCTTTGCGACCCTGACACCAAACATTATCAAGAATCTTACCCGGCACCTCAGTGCCCTTCTTGTCGCCGGACTTATAAATCTTAGGGTAATCTTGAAACTTGCTATAACCGATGCGAGTCTCCCAGCCCTGCGCTTCAGCAAACTTTTGCAAAAGCAAAGATGAACGGATGCGCTCCTCGGGCATAGCCTCGCGTCCTTGAACTAAAACTTCAACCAATTTGTTTAACTCCCTCACCAAGAATTTCTTTTAGCATCCTAGTCACGCTTGTCCCGCGCGCGTCTTCTCCGCCAAGGACAATCCATTCTAGTGCTGCTTGGACGTTGTTCTCATTAGGCGTTTCAATGAATGCGTGTTCACAAATAAAGTTGGGTCGCTCGCGCAATGCAAGCACGCGCCCCGGTGAACCGGGAACTGCATCAACAAGCTGAATGCGTATATCAGTTTTGATATTAGCTTTTGCTTTTTTGATAAGCTCAAGGTCACCTCCAACTGGCTTGTGCGGATATACGGGTAGCGGTAATACGTTACTCAAAAGTCAACTTAGAAGACCATGATGCGGCAGCATCTCCGCCCCAAGCATCCCATGCTACGCGACCAGCAGATGGGTAGCCTTCTTCGCCAGAGCTAAATCCGGTTGCTTTCTTATCTACTGCGTGACGCGCAAAGTATGACTTCATCTTCTTTGCAACATCAGCAGATACGGAACCGCCACGAGCCAACTGCGCGGCTCGCGCGCGACCCACATCAGTGAATCCCGAACCAGCCTTCCCATCAGCAATCCATGCAAGTGCGCGTTTCGCTGCAGACTGCGCTCCAGCAGGCGGATTGTACTTCTCTGCCTCAATAAGGTTTTGAATTACTTCTAATTCAATATCTTTTTTATTAACCATCTTTACTAGCCCATCCTCCGCCAACAAATTGAACACCAATATTTTGTGGTCTACGCACCATTGTACATGGACAATCGGCACATTGAATTGTGGGACTCTCCATTATGCTGTGCCACACCTCCTTGGTTGTCCCACACTCGGGACAACCATACAAGTATGTTGGCATTTAGTTATCTGCTTCTTCAATCAGAACATGTTGTTCTTCAATAAGTTGAGCCTTGGCATTTACGTATTCTTCAATATCAACAAATCGCTCACGGGCATTATCAATAATTGCTTCAGCCGAAAGTACTTGAACTTTAACTTTATCTTTTGTTTCCATGATTACTCCTTGTCTAGTTTATCTTCATAATAACGGGAAATGGTAATGCATGTTTCACCATGCTCTTCCCATTCTTTTTCTTCTTCTTCACTCATATCAAAACCATCGTGAAAGTAGCAGGCAGGTTTGCTAATCCAACCTTTATCAATTCCGTAATCTCGCCATTCAAAAAAGTCCATTACTTATTTACCTCCAACCACTTACCACTCTTGTCAGATATTTCTTTGAGTCTACCCTGAGAAATGAGTGCGCCAACAGATTCTTGCAAATCTCTTACGCGCCACGCCTTGAAGCGTCGATTAACAAACTCAAGTTTAATCTTGCCATCCTTAGCCTTGACGTATGCCTCAACCTCATCACAGTTACGCTCAAAGTCAGAAGCACTAATCTTCTCCGCCACAATAAATAGGTTCCTAACCCATTCTTCGGCATAGGCAATTGCCTGTAGTACGTGCTTGTTTTCAGTCACATCCTTGCCGTCAACAATGGCGAGCAGTGACGCGCACTTGCGGATGGTAATACCAAGGCGCACAAGTGAAGGGTTTAGAATATCCCAGTTTGGGTCAGACTTTTTTACAAGATTAGTCAAAGCCCATTTAACTTCTGTCATGCGGTTAGCAGCATCAGCAGTAATGGAAATACCAATATGACCGTTAAGAGTGTCAGCACGTAGGCGGCGTTTAATTTCCCCAAATTCCGCACTCCACTGTCTTGCCATTGGTTCGAATCCAAGTTTGATTTCTGTTCCATCAGAGTCCTCTTCCTTAACTGCTTCCCGGCTTAGCGTGCGTGGTTCACCAATAGACCAAATGAATCGCGCAAGAAAGCCTGACTTAAACATTTCCCTATTAAGGGAGCGTGTTATTTCTTCTGGCGTACCCATAAGGTGCATAACAAATTGTGTCTTAGCAACCCTACCCATTTCTTTTTTACCCATGCGAAGCATCGGTGGCACAACACCATCATATAGGAGCGCAAGGTCTTCCATCATGCCAGTAGTCCAGTCCTGTGTTGACCACTGTTTGAACAAACCGTGCGCCTCATCCTTGTTGAACAGGCTAACTTTGCCATCGCGTTCAAGAAGTTTCTCGCCTAGTGCGTTAGGGCTTGCGTTTCCGCCAAGGTTATAACCCTTGTCATCCATAAAGATTTCATCCAGCACGGTGCGCATAAGTTTCAAAGACTGGCTTTTACCCGTGGTAGTTTCACCGAGTGTCATAGTGTAAACGTTAAGACCTTCTGGTCCGTTCTTGCGCGGAATAAAAGCAACATCAGCAAACGCGCATGACAAGATTGTCCAAGCATTAACTCGGTCATACGGACCGTTCTGCTTAGCAACCTTTTGTCCAGCCCAATCAGTATACCTATCAATCCAAGAACTGTTCTCTGAAACATAAGAACGCTCACCGTCAGTAAGAAGATTGACCGCCTCCTGTTCCGTCTTCTCCTCTGGTGGCTCAAGTCCTTGACCTGCCTCCCACATGATTTCAGCCTGCGCCTTGTTGGCTTCCATCATCAGGCCATTAATGCCACGACTATCTTCTTTGCTCCACTTGCGGCACACTGGTGCTTGCCATGCAATGGTCAGAATCTCTTCGTAAGAAAGAATATTGCCCAACCTAAAAAGGTCACACAGCAGACGATAGCGCGCTTCGCTACGGTAACCATCAGGTCCAGTTACTGGCTCAGCCAAGGCAAGGTCTAGTACATCCTGCGGTAGTTTCTGTAACGCTTCGGCGTAGTCTGGTAGGTCTTCAGGTTCAACAACTTCAACAGTATTACTGACACGCCCCATGATGGGGCGCTCGTAAATATCTATATCTTTGTAGGCTTCTTCAACTTCTTCAATAGAGTAAAGTTCACCAGTGTACTCAGCGATTACTGCTTCGGGAAATCCATGACCAGTGTTGACGGTTCCAGCCATACGAAGAACCTTGTTAGCCGACCAACCCGAAGGGTCACACCCGTCATCCTTGTGGGCAGTCGTGATACGGTGAGCAATTTCCGCTGCCCTCTTGGCATCGACTGGAGCCGATAAAACCCAATAGTCATGCCCCCTACCTTCGGATGTGACAACATGAATTGAAGGCTTGAGACGGAACTTATTCGGTGTACATAAGTCAGAGTCCATGTAAATAGTCTGAGACGTAAGCGCGTTCTCAGGTGTGCGCGCGATGTTGCCTTTGTCGTTCTTCTTGTCGCCATAAAGAAGTGGGCTAATGTAAACATCCTCATGCTGATACTGTTCGACATAGGCGACCATCTCCTCAAGTTGCGCCGGATATTTAAAAGTCCGGTGAATGTTAATGTTTAGTTTGCCAGCGCTTGTCTTGCCTGAAGCGCGAGATAAGAATGCGTTACCGCTATTGGAGCCGAGAATGTTCTCAATAAACTGTGCGTAAAATACGTTAATGTTTTCCTCCTAACGGTCAATGAAAAAGTTGATACCATCCCTAGTTTCGTATATATATTCCTTGGCTCTCCGGCGTGGACTCGAACCACGAACCTCGAAGTTAACAGCTTCGCACTCTGCCAATTGAGTTACCGGAGATTGTGCGCGTTTTACGAGACGCGCCCCTCGTCACCGGCTAGAAACCGCCAGCGTCACCGCCAGCATCCTTGCGGTGCTTCACAACAACAGACTCAACCCAGTCAGTCTGAAGACTCCGACCAGTTGTGCCATCCTTCTTGGGGAACTCTTTCTCAACGAGCGTTGCGCTCACCTCAACGAGGTCCCCCTTACGGATGTCAGTGTTGTTTGCAAGGTCACGCCACAGCGTAACCTTCACCTTGGAGACATCGCCGGTACGTTCGTACTCGCCAGTCTCCTTGTTCTTCTTAGTGTGGTTCACGTATACCGGGAACTCAAGAAGGTTGGAACCTCCTACTTCACGGCGCTCAGGGTCTGCGACCACACCGCCCGTGAATACTGCCTTGACTTGACTCATTACTTATCCTCCTTATTTGTGCTGGAAAAGTCTAACACACGGTTAGACCGTACCTCTTTCAGTTTATTTTGTGCGTGCGAAACTTGAAGTAATCCAAGAAACGCATCAAACAATGTTGGTATCTCATCATCGTTCAGAACTTTCAACTTGCAGAAAGGTTCCATAAAGTTACCATCTTTGTCTGTGTCCGATGGGCGCAAGTGAAGCAAAGCGTAGGCGCTAAAGCCAGGAATGGCATCCTCAACCCACACATCATCACGCCCCTCGACTAGCCAAGCATCGCAAGCACCAAGCGAAGCAAGTTGCATGTAATGCTCATCCCAAGTATTGCGAGAAGTTTTCACATCAATTAACATGCGAACACCATCAATCTCCCATAACCCATCAGCCGTGCCAGCATAACCGTACTGGTGTGACCAAAGTGTTTGCTCAGTTAGAATCGGAACGATTGTGTGTTCAGACTTAAACTTATCCCACTCTGCTACCATTTCCCAAAAATAATCAGGGGCATTAGAGACATCAGGATAAGGGCAACCATCATGGTCAGCAGCAATCCAATCATGGACGAGCGTACCAAGCTCAGCTGCGTCATTAAGAACACCACGACTGTAGTTACGAATGTCACTGCTGTCGCCAGCAAGTGGGTCACGTTTCCAATACCAGCGAAGGAATCCATAACCTTGCTCCTCCGTTCTTGATAGTAGTGCATCAATATTTGCTACAGCAAAAGCAGCCGTATTATCTACAGCCCACTGCGCAATCGCAGGCTTCTCAAGTTTCTTAAGCACCGTCGTGACACCCGGCACTACGTCACCCGTCAGGGGATGGCGGTATCCACTACCGCCATGCCCCGATGAGCGAACTCTGAGTTTGGGTTCCACCCTACTCTACCTCGCCAGCCTTGAGGGCTTTGAGGACATTGTTCAGAACCGAAGTATCAGCAGACCACTCTGATGCAGACTTGCCACCAGAAAGGCGTGAACCGATTGAGTTGGCTACGCTACCGTTCAAGCCGTTAGCGCCAAGGAATGCTTTAATCTCGTTAAAGATTCCCGTTGCCTCATCGTTCTTGGCGTTAGCAATCTTCTTTGCTGTGGCGCTCTGCCCCTGTGCTGGCGCTGATGGGGTGCCATCAATGCCGTCCGGGTCAGGCTCGCCAGTGGCAATCGAGAAGGTAAGCAGATTCGTCATCTTCTGCGCCTGTGTCATCGCCTTACGTCCAGCCTTGTCGCCATTGTCTGCACCTTCAGAAGAAACCACAACAGTGAACTCCGAACCATCTTCCACCGAAACGTAAGTCGTTTCGAGAGTAAGAACAGTAAGAGGGGCAGTTCGACCAGAGCCAATCTCCCGATTGGTAATAGCATAATCAAGAACGCGAGGGCGCACGATAACATTATGCTTAACAAGAAGTTCACTAATCTTCTCAAGAATGTCATCATTCTTAATGTATTTGTATGAGCCTTGTGATGCTGGTCCGATACCATTCTTTGGAATGTTTCCGACCTCGGCTTGAATAGAAGCAATTGCTGGATAAATCTTTGGTACGGGCATTTTTTTTCCTCCATTTGTTTTAGTTGTTTCTGTCATATTCTTTAGTCGTTCCACGCTCGAACTGGGTTGGGAAACTTTTCTGTCATATGGTCAGACCAGCAACCCAGACATAGTTTCTCTTGCGAGCAACCGTTTGAATTATAGATACAGTTCATTTCTTACCCCCAAATCCTGAGATAATAATACCGATAAACGACAACCCAATTATGATTGCCATTTCCCATCCGACCAAATCCCATGGGTTCATTAGTTCTCCTCTCCGATAAAGATAATAGCATCTTTGTAGCCTTCGCACAAATCGCATACGCTCTCGTTTTTACACGCATATATTTCTTGTTGAATGCGCAACTTAATACGTTCACGTTCAAAGTTTTTACCAGCAATTATGCCGACATCAAAACCTTTTGAGTATTCATTCACCTATACATCACCTTCCCATCTTCCCAAACCTCGCCACCCCAAACTCCAATCGGTGGCTTGTAGGCACTAGCCAATCTAGCACACTCTACAAGCATCGGGCAACCATTGCACAAATTAAATGCGTGTTCCTTTGAGGGCGGATTCTCTTCATCGTAATCAATATATTCTGCTGGACTTTCGTAGCAGAAAGAACGAACCTCAGCAAACTTTTGCTCAAGAGATTCCCAAGCAACTTGCGCTCGTCTGTTGAGATTAAGATACCTAAGCCCACCATACGAGCCATTTGTTTTACCTGCCTGTACAGTCAGAATCTTGTCGTAAGAATCTGCTTGCGCCTTCTGTCGCTTGCGCTCTTTGGAGGTTTCACGATTCGCCTTCAAGCGTTCCTGAAACTCTTTGGTTTCCTTGTTCGCTTCAATGTATCGAGCGCGCCGTTCCTTCGTGCACTGGTGGCAACGCAATCTCTTCGCACCTTCTGGCGATGTAATCCAGTAAGCATTCTCGCCCTCAATCTTGTGCCCATAAATGCACACGTCACCAAGTTTGATTTTCACATTAGGTTTCACCTTGTTGCATTGCGCGCAACGAACACGTTCAATCCCGTGGTTCAAATAATACTGCGCATTGTCACCCTCAATCTTGTGACCCTGTCGGCAGAAATCACCGGGCTTCAAGTAACCGCCACGCTTACGTGCCTTCAGGAACGTATCATAGTGACGCTTGCATAACCCCTTAGCCCTGGTGGGTGAATGACATCCAATCGTGGAACATGTTTCCATATTAATTCCTTCCCTTAAGAACCTTGTTCATCTCAATAGCATTCAATATCTGAGACGATAACACGCCAAGGTCGTATGTGTCAACTGCAACAATCTCACGAGAACGAACCTGCTTGCCTTGACCCTGTCGGTAAATCCGAGCCATAGCCTGCTCATTCAAGATACGATTGTCACTTCGTGACATCCACAATATGTTGCGCGTGGCATGTTGCAAACCATCAACGCCTTCTGCAATCGCAGAGATTACTGCAACCAAATACTTTACTTCACCAGCAATAAACTTTTGCTTAGCAACCTCACGTTGCTTTTGCGATACCTCACCGTGCCATGCGACCGCGTTGTCAAGACGGGCAACAAGAACATCCGCGAACTTCCGTGAGTCTGTGAGAATCAATGCTGGTTCATTATCGAAATCATTTTCTAACACATCAAACATCGCATCAATCTTTGAAGACTTGCAATCATTCTCAAAATTAACTGCGCCATCTTCATCAACACTAAACATTCCTAGTGTTGCCTGACGTAGCCTAGCCCTCAGCGTGATGGGGAACTCAACGACCAGCGGGTTACCCTCAACCCAAACCATCATGTTTTCCTCAAGTGACGTGTAAGCCTTGCGTTGCTCCGCCGAAAGTTCAACATAAACAATCTGCTCATCAAGTTCAACATCAAGTTCAGAATCTATTCTGATGTAACACGGTAGAGACTTGAAGAATTGTCCGGGATTTTTTTCCCCAACAACCTTGCGATTCATGGGAGCGAAGTGGTCATACTCAAAACGACACCAAGACTCAGACCATTCATGGAATGAGTTGGGAATCTTATCAGGCCACAACCATTTCGTTACAGCCCAAGCGCCACCAAAAGAATTACCTGTCGGCGTGCCAGACATGGCAAGTTTAAACCAACCATTAACTTGCTTAAGTGTCTTGTATGTTTTGCTATTGCGATTCTGTGCCCGATGCGATTCGTCAAACAAAATCAAATCAGGTTTGTGCGCCCAAACTTTAGTGCGCTTAGTTCCATCCCAGCCAAGGCGAACAAAGTATTCAACACCTACAAAGTAGATTCCGGGAACTTGCATCTCCCAATACTGTTGCGCCTTCTTGCCCTCTTTGCTTGAGTTAATCCAGCGAAACGCGAGCGTGACACCCTGACGTTGGAAGGTGACCTTCCAGCCAATGCGCGTTCCGAGAGGTGCAATGAGAAGTATCGTCTCCGCAGAAATGCGTCTACATACTTCAACCGCTTTGAGCGTCTTGCCTGCCCCCATTGTTGACCCATTAAGAACAGACCGAGTCGGTTCTCTAGCAATGCGAAGAATGGCGTTCTCTTGTTCCTCGGTCGGGGTGAGAGCATCCACTACTCACCGCCACCGAGAAAGTGAACGGTCACTTCAACAAGATACTTAGGATTGTCTCTGCCATTCTGATAAACGAACAGTTCACCTTCGCGCTTATACAAGCCGGGATACCTAACCATCAAATCATTTTGCACATCTTCTTCAAGTAACATCATTCTTCCTCCTCGTTCTCTTCGTTTGCCTCATAGCCCATGCTAGAAAGATAACTTGCCATCGTCCCTATAAGCGCAACGGTATCTCTTTCACTCTTAGCCACCTCAAGCAATCCAACCTGCACATGGTGTGGCAGACCATCGGATACATAGGTAGCATACCCATCCCTTCCTTCGTTGTCAAATCCTGGAGATGAAATTGATACGCTGAGAACCCAGCCTGTAACAAACGTGCCATCCTCTCCGGTTTGTTTTATGTGAGTATCGATAGCCTTGTCTAGCGCCTTATAGGTTTCTTCCACTGTCATTGTTGCTCCCATCTGAAAGTCTTTGAAAAAATAAAACTGCTGAAACAACAACAGAGCAAACGATAAAAAGTGGAACCAACATGACTAACAGTAGGATGCCCACGCCTAGGATAATATCCACTTGACAACCTCCTCATAATATTCACCATCAGACTTACCGTCAAGCGCCATCACCGCATCATTCCGAACCGTATAGTCATCGCTCCACAACGGTGTGTCTGATAGCAATAGAATCTTTCCGTCATCAAGGCGCTTCACTGAGAAGGTAGCCTCACCGTTGTATCCTTGCGTGCCATGATTGACATAGCGCACACCAAGAACATCCTTGTCTAGTGAGTAAACACTAGCCAACGGGTCGGCTCCGACAATCTCAGCGACACCCTGCGTTCGCTCAAGCGAAGCGTTCAGCGTGTTGTAATCCTTGGTGCCCAGCGCCCTGAGAATGGAAGCCTTTGACTCGCCAGCATCGACCGCGTATCGAACCGCGATGTCTACCTGTGTCTGTAGGTTAGCCAACTCCTTGCGCATCTGCTCACGCAGTCGCGCCTCCAGTGTGGTCCGAGCCAGTATGTATGCCTGCTTAGCCTTGCTCACGGCGTCAAGCCGTGCGCTAACCATTGCGTAAGTCTTCCCAGCCGTAGCCTTCATACTCGTTCACGTAGTCACACACACTGCACTGCCACGAATAATAGGTATTGCTATCAGTCATAGACCCGACCACATAGCCCTTGTATTGGTTGTTGCATTGGTCAACGTTCTTGCAATACTCGTCAACTGAAATGTCAACCTCTGTTGCGTAATCCATTAGATAACTCCCTTCATTGCCTTCTCGCGCTTGATACAAATGGCTCGTGCCAAATCGGCGCGCTCGCTGTCAGAACATTCCTCGATGTCCTGCCAGTCCTTCTTGGTTAGCCAGTCTGACGGGGCAAGGACAGAACCCTCTTCCCACAAACCATAAGAACCATCTTTTGCAAAGTAAAAATACTCAGTCGCCATCTGTCATCCCATCCTCATACTCGGGCAAAGCCAGCGCCCACTCTCGAATCACAGCCGGTGCGTTCTCGCCAGCGAAGTCATCCCACACACCATGCCACGAATCATACTCTTCCAACTCCCACTCGTCATCCTCATCAAGAATCCGAGCAAGAGTCTTGTCATCTTCCAGAATCGAGAACAGGTAGCGGATAGCGGGAAGGTTATCCTTGACGGTCAACGTAAGTTGCGAGTCAATTTCCTCACCACGACCAGCCGTCCACTTAGCATCAGGGTGTAGAGAAAGTTTCTCTACATCGTTGTCATACATAACCCACTGATACGCAATCAACTTCACCTCATCATTGTTCGGCGCATAAACGTTCACATCATGTTCAATAGTAAGCATTGGTTATCCTCCTATCCTGCCGAGCCAACGGCAATAATAATTGCAAGCACTGACATCCCTACAGCCAGCACTCCTAACACTGTAGCAAGAATGAAATACTTTGTCAAGTTGGCAGTCTCACGCTCTCGCGTGTCACTGCTCAGAACCACGCCCTCAATCTTGTCTGCAAATCCACGCTCACCCATTACGCCTCCCCTACAATCTTGAAATCATTATCATAATTTGTTTTCGCCAACTCAAACTCATGCCAATCGTTGAAGTAAAAGAAAATAGAATCATCATCATCCATCTCCGCCACGCCACCAATCGCCACGGTCACAGCCATGTTGTCTTCCTCGTTGTGCCAGTTCACAACCACGTCACGCAAGTCCATCACTCACCACCCTTTCAATAGAAAATAATTCATCGGACAAACAATACCCATCATTGTGGGGAACAATCGGAAACTCGGTATTGAACCGAGCAATCAAAACCGCATCACTAATATCCTCAGCCTCAATAACGTAAGTCACCAAAACCTGAGCCTTGAACTTAGCCATCACTCACCACCCACTTGACAAGACGCGCACATGTAGCCATCAACCGCGTCATACATATCCCAATAAGAAAGCCACTCACTTGCTTGGTCTGCATCCGCATAAGAAGGAATACGGTTCACAAAGTTACCCGAACCCCAAGCCGTATGCTCACCACAGTGCGTGCATTTGTCACCAATCCTCAATACACTAATCACGGATACCATCCTTGAATCCCCAAGAACCAACCCGTGAACCAGCAAACACAAGGTTGCCCAACAGCCCAGCCGTATGAGGTGCATCCTCAATCTGCCCAGCCAAATCACGCAACGCCTCAGCCAAGTGCTTATTCGTTGTAAAAATTTGACCATCAAACTTAGCCGTCAAACTAAATGTTGCCGGTATGTTCACTCGCTCTAGTCCAGTATGCATTATTCGTTACCGCCTTTCTCGTAGGTTATGTCATATGACGCTAACACAACGTCACTCAAATAGTCAAGCAACTCAATACGAACCGCCGACTCATATGTCTTAGCAAAGTAAGACATATCGTGGTCAACAATGTCCGGCACCGTAGCATAAAGCCGTCGCGTAGAATGCAACGCCATGAACATCTCATCGAAATGCCGAAGGGCAAACGCCTCGTGCATCGACGGGATACTATCCATCACCACCTTGCCGTCAGCCAGCGTGATACGCAACGGGTAGTCACGCATCATCGCCATCATCTTCTCGAACTTCTCCTTGTCAGGGTGATTCCTCACTAATCTCCTCAATCTCTCCGTGAAATGTTTCATTCGAAACAACATTTGCAAACGTCGAATTAGCAAACGCCGTATCCCACGCATCATCCTCATCCACAGCCTGAACCATCATCTCGTAGTCCAGCACCTCCTGCCACTTCACCACATACTTACCCATGAGTAACCTCCTCATCATCATGCGACCAATACGCATTCGAACAATCCAAACACATGCCCAACTCTTCAGCCCAAATGTCAGCGTCAATGAACACGCTACAATCAATGCACTTCCTCATCATGAAATCACCTTCCTAGTCTCGTGCCCACAAATCAGACACGAGTTATCACCCTCGGGGTCTTCACAATGGGGCGACTCATGGTTGCACTCATCACATACCCACCACGAACCGTGCCCAATGGAATCGCACAAAGCAATCACCGCCTCTGCGCCGAACTTGTCAGCCAGCATGTCACATGCTTCCCGTAAATCCTCGTGACTGTAACTTCCGATAGCCATCACTTGCCTCCTTTCATCCCACATATCAAACAAACACGATACCAACCGGCATCCCGTCGTTGCCATTCCCAAACATGGCGCTTCATTCTAATCACACTTCCTCTCAAAAGTCAAATCGAGAAAGCCCCGACTCACACGAAGGGGGGAGTGTGAGTCGGGGCGAGGGCGCATCATCGCGCCGTTGGCGTGGCGGAAAGTGAGATAAACACCACGCCAAGTCTAACCGAAGACTACCTCACCAAAGCAGGCAATCTGAATTACTACGTCCATGATATCAGTATCAAGCGTGCCACCAGCATACTTCCGCGTGTCCTCATTCTCCGACTGAATCTCCTTCAGCCAGTCCTGAGCATACTCACGGGGGTAGCCCACCTTGTGCTTGCCTACTGCAATCTCACACAGTGTATCAACAATCGCATCGAAACTCAACTCGAAAGTCGAGTTGTATTCCGGATAGAACTGCGCTTCCTCATTCGGAGTAATAGTATACGTGCGCTTATACTCGTCAATGTCAGCGCGCCCTGCCCAATATGCTATGCCGTAACCAGCCGTGTCAATCATACTCAACACGGCGGCGTCCGGCACGGTCACCGTAGTGGTGACCGTTGCCGTAACCGAACCCATTAGTAAGCCTCCTCCACGTTGATGTCGTCAACGTCGTTGGAGCCTGACGTAATCTCCACATTGTGGTCACTTGAGTCAGCCTCAAACGAGAACGCATACTGCAAGTCATCCTCATCGTAGAAAATGGGCATGTCGACCGTCAAGTCGAACGTCACCGTGACGTTCACGTTGCGAGTCTTCGTCAACGAAATCTCACACGCATTTGCCAACTCTTCCAGCGCATCCTTGTCAATCTCGTTTGCGTGAGCCTCCACAATCCAAGCCTCGACAGCGCTACGCATCTGACGAACCTGCAACTGAGCCTCACTCTTCTGACGAAGATAACTATCCACATTCAACTTCAGCCCCTCAATCTCCTGAGCCAAAGCCTCCACCATTTCCGAACTCATACCATTACCTCCCATTTCTGCTCGACATTACTAATCGCATCTTGCCACAACCAACAGTTATTGTCAAGTCGAGAACCGAAACTTCTTACGAAGTCACGCAACTCGACGCGCTCTGCACTCACCGCGCTCATCACCACATCCACAGGAATGGTCATGTAGTAGTAGCCCATACCGTTTGTGTATTGGATATCGAAAGTGTCGTCATCGTTGGCATACCAACCGACACCCTCACTGATAATCACAGCCACACCCTTCTTCGTTAGGGCTATAGCCTGACGGGTAACCCCTGCATTTTCAGGGGCTGTCTGCCACGTCGACTTCATATACTCTGTCAACTTGACGTTGTCAAGAAGGTGAACCTCATACCCTGCCTTGCGCTCACTCATGTTAGTCCTCCAATTCGAAGATATCAATTTGCTTTACTTCCCCACCGAACATTAGTTCGGCTTCTTCGCCCGTCATCCAGTTCACCCCGATACAATCCGGTGTCCAGAAATACATGGCATTCGCCACCTCAAAATACAGGGTGTCAGTCTTCAGACTGCTACGCTTCGTGATAGGCCAACGCGCCTCACTCATCGTCATCCTCCTCATCCTCATCCTCATCCTCATCCTCATCGTCATACTGAAACCGCACGTCAATGGAATCCACTGACGAGAACCCACGGTAGTCTTCCCAAGCCCATCCCTGAGCCTCAGCCTCAGCCTCGCTATCAGCCTCAACCTCATAGTCCAAGGTGACCGTAACCGAAACACTGTATGTAGCCATCACTGCCTCACTTTCTGTTCAGTGCCGACCCCTTGTCGACAGCCCCTACTATAGTCACACCAATAACCATTTGTCAAATCGAACATTTACCTACGGTAGTTGGTCAACCTAGCGTGGATGTGCAGGGAATCGAACCCTGTTCCAGTGCGCTCCCACATGGGGCTTTCACGCACTGTCGAAACCATAACCACACCCTAGACTGACTACCCCCTAAAGGGGGGTAGCCAGCGTAGTGTCAAGACACCAAGCACAAACCGTAGGTTCATGATATTTTTGACCCTCATAATGCACCGCCCACGTTTGGGACTTCGTCCGAACCAGCAGGGCGAACTCATCCTCATCGAAAGCAGGATAGACGTAGTCATTACTCAATTCGAAATAGTAATCACCGTTATCCGAACACCGAACTTCACTAGCCACGTCAGGGTTCAGACTATAGTCTGCCTCAATCCGTGCCCACTCAGCATCCTCATACTTCTCCTGAATATGATTCAGATAATCGTCATCGAACAGGGGGTAGTCTTCGAGACTAGCCAACGCTTCCAAAAGTTCTCCGAACTTACGCGAGTCCTTGATGGGCGTAGCCAACTGCGCCATATCACCTAGACGATACAACGCCCGAATATATATGAGGTCACGAAAATTATCTAGAAGATAATCGATATTCGCTTCACCATAAATACCGGCACCGTAACCGTTACTACAGTAACGAGCCAACGTATCGTTGATACGCTCCGTTGTTCCCTCAATCATTCACTTTCCTCCACAACTTCTACTTCGTCATCATTGTAAAACGTGAGCAGAGACTCTAGAGTCTCAGTGTCTTGCACCCACACCAAAGTGTAGGGCGAAGATTCGTCAAGAATCTGACGTTGTTTATGCATGGCATCGACATGCTTTTCGTAGAACCCAGCGTGAAGAATAGACTTCACCCCATATGAACCAGGCTCTGAATAGCAAACTTCATACATCACTTTCCTCACCTTCTGCCGACCCCCTTGGTCAGCGATATCATTATAAACACACTTCGAACCGTTTGTCAAATCGAATTTTACCTACGGTATTTCTGGTGCCCTGCCGTGGAATCGAACCACGGTGATACCAGTCAGGGCTACTAGACTTACAGTCTAGAACTTACCAACATACTCTTCCCACGTGGGGAACTGCTCCCGTGCGAAAGCATCAACTCGCTTGCGAAAGTCTGGCACTGCCGACTCCAGCAACCGCCTCCCATTCTCCTTAGCCTGAGCGCGCTCATACTTGACACGGTTCTCCACATATGACTTGACGTTATCGTCAATCAACATTTCGTAGGCTACCCGTGCCTCATCCCGAATTTCATTCGACCAATCTTCACCGCCCTCAGTCATGGCTACTACGTAGTAAACCAACTCTTCGACCGCTTGCTTTTGTTTCTTGTTCACCCTAGTCCTCCTCATCCGTAGGATATTCCACACCGTGCCAGTCCAAGAATGCTATAGCATCCGTATCTTCAAGCCCTGCACCGCAAAGCCCCATATAGATAGTCTCCCAAAGGTTATCTGCGATAACCCTCATGTCATAGACAAGTTCCCACTCATCCCCGTTGTCACGGTTCACCATAACCCGTGCCCCATCCGCAGGGTAGTAACGGACACCAATTTCGATACCGTCCGACTCATAAACATGGTCAACAAACATACTCACTCACTTTCGATTCAGTGCCGGTCAGTCACCGACAGCCCCTAGTATAGACACACCGTTCTCGGTTTGTCAAGTCCCAATTTTCCCCTAAAGGGGAGGAGGCTTTACGCCCCCTCCTCCTCATCCTCTTCCTCCATGAACGCCTCCCAGTCACTACGCCCTACGGCGTAAGCGATGGGGTCAGTCAACCTCAGTGCAACTGAGGTGAGGTAAGTGTAGCCACCGATATTTACAGGTTCGTAAATATCATCAAGCCACTCATCATAAGGGTCTTCCATGCTAATCATTGTGACTCACTTTCATCCTGTCGACACCGTGCCGACTCCAACATTATAGACACACTATTTTCGGTTTGTCAAATCGGATATTCTCCCCTTTAGGGGAGGATTCCCTTCTTCACATCCGAAACGAAATACAAGGCTTGCAGATAGTCAGAGAAAACATTCTCCACACCTTCCACATACACCGTGTAATACACCATGCCGTTAGGCATTTTGCAATCCACAACATAGTCTGTGTAGTTCATACTCACTCACTTTCACTCTTGCCGACTCGGTGCCGACTCCAACATTATAGACACACAAATTTCAGTTTGTCAAATCGGATATTCTCCCCTAAAGGGGAGGTAAGGGGAGACTCACGCCTCCCCCCACACTCACTGCGCTTTCGTGCTTAGCGGTGAAACCACCAACACACTAGCCAAATTCTTATAACGAATCTGAATCAGTTTGTTGCCCAACTTAGCCAACTCACTTTTGCTAGTAGCAATACCATAACCAGACATAATGTCTGCCGTGTGAAAATCCTTATCAGAATTCCACGCCTCCAAAACCTCAGCCTTAGACTTATAGTCTCGACCAGGCAAAGGAACTAGATTCATATCGTGCCTCACTCTCTCTTCAGTTGTTGCCGACTCGGTGCCGACACTCAACATTATAGACACACCAATTTCGGTTTGTCAAGCCCCAATTTCCCCCAAAGGGGGGTGATGGTTTTTCGTGTCTCAGACTAGTTTTGCGCTAAGTCCCTCACCAACAACGCCGTGTGAATTCCCACACAGAGGGCTACGGCATACACTCTCTAGAAAGTATCCGCAACTTCTAACCGACCGGAGCCGATGCCATCATTCTACTCACACCAATTTCAATTTGTCAAGTCCCAATATTTCCCCTTTAGGGGAGAGTCCGGCGTGTCTTTCGGTGCCCGTCATGCCACCCACACACACCTACACTCACACCCGTCACGCGCCATTATTCCAGACTCCCCGAGAAAAGTCAACCCCTTTAGGGGTTGGAATCCTATGCGCAACCTACCCGAAACCGTGTCATAAAACCTACGGTTTCACATAGGCTTTTTACCCCGAAACTACCCTTTAGGGTAGCCCCACCGTGACACCCTGCCCCAACTACCCTACAAAACTAGGGTAATTGAGACACACTTTCACCGTGTTACTTATAAGTAATCCTATAATACTATTATAGAATAATAGTAATATAAGACTGTTAGTCTATAAGACTAACGGCAACCATCCTTCAGGATAGTCCGGCGGATAGTCCGACGCTCAATCGATAAGGCTTTAGCCTTAGTCGTTCTCGTCGAATCAGCACGCTTAGCCTTCACTACTTTAGTAGTCTTCATACTCACGCTCCCTTGATAAAGACAGTATTACCAGAGGTAATAGCAATCGAATACTGACGGTAAGCCGAAGCAACATAAGCCAACTTACGGCGTGTCTCCTGAGTCACAGACTCAGTATCAAACCACACGAAGAGACAAGTCTCTTCAGCCACACCCTCAAAGTTGGATACTCCAACTGCCCGAGTGTCTGCCAGTCTTTCACCCTGCTCTTGCAGAATTTCCTCAACACCAGACTGAAAGTCTAGCCATTCATTCTCAGTCAAGACATCCTCAGTATCGAAGATACGTCGACCAATTGCAATCTGTAACATAGTTACTCACTTTCGGTTATCGGTGCCGACCCCTCGTCGACCCCACCATTATATGCACACTTCTTTTCGATTGTCAACCCCCTTTAGGGGGTTGGGGTAACTAACCCCCTTCGGGGTTAGTTGAGGCTCCGAAACGCCCTAGCCAGTGCATCCGCCAATTCGTGCTGTTCCCTTGACAAAGTCAAGCCCCCGTCAAAAGTCAGGGTAGCCAACGTAGTTGGTGACACTGCCTTCATGAATCGGACTAACGTCCGGTCTACCGATATATCGGTAGGTAACTCTGCTACTACTATGTCTCCGACATAGATAGTAGTCGTGTCATCCCAGCCTTCGGCTCGCAGACTCCACCTTCGGTGTAGGGTTCGGTGGACTGTAGTCATGCCAGTCCGGTAGTCGTAGACTACGGTCTTTTCGTTGTCTTTGTGAAACTGTGTTTCACGATTAGCCGATACGATTCGGCTGGCTATTCTAGCCATGTGGTGACTCACTCTCTAGCCGACTCGGTGCCGACTAATTCCACTATAGACACACCAAATCCGGTTTGTCAAATCGGCAAGCCAGATACCAACTATCGGAGTTGCCTATAGTAGAACGAAAGTCTAGAACGAAAGTCCACAACTAACAACATGATAGTGCCACTACTAACATGGTATTAGTTAGACTGCCAGTCTAGAAAAAAAGTCTAGACAATAAGTCTAGAAAAAAAGTTCACAACAATAAACCTTCTGCCACAAAGTTACCCCTCGCGCCTTCGATGGCGGTCGTCTGGGGGTGGGGGCAGTTTATCCACATGCCTAGGTGGGTGCGGCTAGTGGATTTCGATTTCCCGAATGCTCCACTCGTTCGGCAGGTCTTCCCGTTCGATATAGTATTCCAGTGCGCTCATGTGGCTCTCGAAAACCAACACGCGCCCCATCCTGCCCAACAATGGCTTGTTGTCTACAATGTGACTAAGTGTAAACATGTTCTAAACTTCCCTTCTATTGGGGGCTAGGTGCCCCGTCATACCCCTAGACTTTATGCCTAGGGGCATGGCGTGGAACTAGTCTCCGTAGACTACCGCTTGAGCGTTATCATATGCTAACTGTGCTTGTGCCGTGAGAATTTCGACGGCATCTTTTCGCGTCATACCCTGAATCATATTCAGGATACCGTCACGGGTAAGAATGCACTCTAAATCATTCTCAAGAATGATATTCACCAAACGGTAAATTTGCTTATCCATAATTCCGACTCACTTTCATGGGGCACCCTGCCCCTCAAATAGATACTCTCAAAATTCCGGTACCGTGTCAAATCTATTTTGGTAACAGTTTGGTAACGGAATAAATATTTAGTCCAAACCAGTATCTAAGGTTAAATATTTAATCTAGAAAACCTTTCTAGTTCTCACGCGCGAGGAGTATAAGGAGGGGGGTGCTTTAGTGCGACCTTTTTTTTTTGTTTTCAGTTTTGGGAATCGTATACGTGGTAGGGTTTTGTTATGGATAAACTTGTGAAGTCTTTGCGTGAGGCGGAGTGGGAGTTGTTTCTCATGTATCGTTCTGGCAACATTGACCGCATTCGTGAGCGTGAGTTGTGGTGGGATGTCACCATGTTGGATGGCATGATTGTGGCGCGTGATGGCTGATGGTTTGTTTTTTAATTGGGCTGGTCGTACTTACGAGTTGAAGCTCATGTTGTTTGACGAGCCTACTGTTTGGTTGGGCACGATTGATGGCGTGCATGAAGTTTTTTTTGAGGCCCCGCAGGATTGTAGTTTTTTGGATTTAATGGAGTTTGCTATTGAGGCTTGGATTCGTGAGGTGAATGGTGGAGCTTGAGGGTAGGTCTGCCATGGATTCGCGTTTGCTGGCGATGGCGCGTAAGTCGCCGCAGGAGATTGCGGATGCGACGGGTTTGGATGCACGGTTTGTTGCGGAGCGCGTGTCTGAACTTTTGGCTTCGAGGGATTGGTTGTCGGAGCGTCAGCAGGAGCGTTTGTTGTTGGAGGAGATTGTTGATTTGAAGGACCAGGTGTTTGCTGGGTTGGCTGCGTCTGACCCGAAGGATTTTGCGGCAACAGCTTCGGTGGCGTTGCGTACTTTGAAGTTGGTTGGTGACCGTTTGGATTCGCGGCGTAAACTTGTGGATGCTGACATTAATGAGATTACGCAGGCGCAGGCCAGGTTGTTTGGGCGTGCGTTTGATTTGGCTTTGCAGTCGGTGGTGGGCCGCGTTAAGGAAGCTGACGAGTTGCCGGATGACGAGTTGGTGGATGCTTGGGTTGCGGATGGTTTAAGGTTGGCTGCCAGGGAGTTGTCTAATAATGTCATTTCTGAGTGACGTTGTTGAGGGGGCTATCGGGGATTTGCGGGAGCGTTCCCGCGCCAGGTTGTATCAGTCGGACCCGCAAGCTTGGTTGAATGATGTTTTGGGGAAACGCTGGTATTCGAAGCAGGAACAAATTGTTCAAGACTTTTTGGTGTCACCGCGTATAGCTGTCAAGTCTGCGAACGGTTGCGGTAAGTCGGCTGTTGTTGCTGACTTGATTACATGGCAGGTTGCAGTAAGCAACCCTGCTGACACTTTGTGCATTGTGTCTGCACCTACGTTGTCGCAGATTGAGAAAGTTATTTTTGCGTACCTTAAAGTAAACAAAGGTGCAGCATACACGAATGGTGTTGCACTTCCCGGTAGGATTACCGAAACGTTGGCATGGAAATTGGACGGTGAGCAAGGCTCCGAGTTCCTGGTGTTTGGTAAACGCCCCTCTGACCGGGACATTGTGTCGTCGTTTCAGGGAACCCGCAAAATGCGCACAATGGTTTTCTTGGATGAGGCTGGCGGTTTGCCGCCTGAAATGTTTACCGCAGCTGAAGCGGTAGCAACAGGTTCTGATTCGCGCATCCTAGCGATTGGAAACCCGGACCGGCGTGGTACAGAGTTTCATAAAATTTTTACCGACCCGCGCATCAGCCAAGACTGGTCGTTGCATACTATTAGTGCGTTTGACCTGCCCACGTTCACTGATGAGGATGTTTATGAAGACCTGGAGAAGCAGCACAAACTTCTTAGCGGCCTGACAAGTGTTGAATGGGTGGAACACAAGAAGCGTGCATGGGGAATGGACTCCGCACGGTACAAAGCCAAAGTACTGGGTGAGTTTCCTGATGAGGCTGACAATACTTTTTATTCGCAAGAAGTAATAGACATTGCAATTGAATGCGAAGTTGAAGAAGACGAAAGCATCCGACCTATTATAGGAGTCGATATTGCACGCTTCGGTTCAGACGAGAACAGGATGTACATTAATCGTGGTGGGCGCGTAAGACTTTACGACAACGGACAAGAGGATGGTGGCGCATGGTCAAAAACAGATTTGATAACAACTGCGAGAAAGATACATACAGCAGCACAGGCCGTTGGTGCGAGACTAGTGAACGTGGATGTGAACGGTGTCGGCGGTGGTGTAGTGGATGCGCTGGTTACTCTACAGGAATTTCGGGACGCTGTGTACGATGTGGGCGCTATTGCGGGGTCAAATGCAAGTCCCGACAATCAACGTTGGATGAACGCCAGGGCATGGCATTACGACACCCTGCGTGAACTAATGTCCGAAGGAAAAATAGACCTCGACTACGATGATGCCGGACTGCGCGAAGAACTCGTCTCGCAAACTTACAAGTTCAGTGCAAAAGGTGCAATACAAATAACATCGAAAGATGAAATGAAAAAGAACGGGCTTAAATCCCCTGACTCCTTAGATGCAGCCATACTTTCCATCCTAGACTTCAAAGATAGTGACAGCCCAGCCGTAGGAAGCGTAATCGAATACGACCTACAAGAAGACAATCATCCGTTTTACTCACAGAATTTTTGGTGATAAGATTGTTTTATGGCATATATTCCTAAAAATCTTAATGGTTCTGAAAAAAATTTTGTACTTAATGAGCAAATCTCCGAACTGATTCAGGAGAATGAACGGCTTGCTGAGTCATACATGGCAATGGCGCAGGCAACAAGAGAGTTTGATGATGTTGGTTGGACATCAATTAACCAACTGCAGGAACGTGGCGTTACCCTGCCCGAACTTAAACTGATTGCAGCTAACGCACGCAAGCAAACAAATCAGAATGCAATCCTTAAGCGTGGTGCCTCACTTAGGGCATCATATGTTTTTGGTCGCGGCTTTAAAATGTCAAGCAACAACCAACCGCTTGCCCCAAGATACATGGACATTATTAACGATGCCATTAATCAGCAGGTTTTGTTTAGCGAATCTGCATGTAAGAAGAATGAAAAAATTCTTTTTACTTCAGGAAACTTTTTTGCACGGTATGACAAAACAACGCGACGATGGGGTCGCGTTCCAATTGAGCAGATTACCGGCTGGGTTGTAGATTCAACAGACCCAGAAATTCTTACCTATATATTGCATGAGTATGACAAAGTAATTTCCATGAATCCAGATGGCACTCACCAGACAGAGCATGTCAAAGTTTGGTATCCACTGGATTACACAGAAACTCCTGTACGAAGCATTAATGATGTTGCCGTTAATAAGAATATTGTCATTGTTGACCACCGCGAAAACGATGACACTGGTTCTTTGTGGGGCTTGCCTGACTGCCTACCCGCCTTGCCTTGGGCTTGGGCTTACAGCGAGTACCTTAAGGATGGCTCGAAGATGTTGAAAGCATTGTCGGGTATTGCATGGCAGGTTAAATCAAAGTCAACCAAGGGCGCTAATAGCGCTTCAGCTAAGTTGCTTAACAATCGTCAGGTTGCAGCAACAGCTGTGACTGGCTCTGATGTTGAGCTTTCAGCCATGCCACGCAATAATGCGGTTGACCTTGAAACTGGTCGTCCCCTTGCCGCCATGTCTGCAACCGCCATGGAAGTTAGCGTTGATGCCTTGCTTTCCGGCACGGGGTCTACGGCTGCTGGCTCACAGGTTCTTGACCAGTCAACTTTGAATGCAGCTTATGGTCGTCAGGGAAACTGGGAAAACTTTTTCACAAGAGTTCTTCGCGTAATGGGTGTTCGTGACCCAAGTGTTAAGTTCAACAAAATTATTGTTGACCCAAGTTACCGTAGCGTTCAGTCGCTTGGTCAAGCTTGGCAGACTGGACTATTTGATTCTCAGATTATTCAGAATGCTTACGCCGAAGAGTTGGGCATTGAAGCTCAAGGTCCTGTTCCCAGCGGTGTTCTTATTCCAAATAATCAAAACTCTGCTGCAGTGGCTGCAGTTCCTGGTGGCACACGTCCTGGCGCTGATGTTAACGCAGCACCAACTAACGTTGCAACATCACAGGGTAACTCTGGTGCGGGTGTTGGTGACTTGACAAATAGCGACAATACGCTAAGAGATATTCAAAACTTGCCTCAATAAGTTTGCTGTATAATTTGGTGCTAGAATTATATATATGACTAGTACACTATTTACCGAGTCTGCCGTTGCTCCCGTCAAGAATGGGAATAACTGGCGCGCCATTCTCATTACGCCCGGAAAGGGTTCTTCTGGAATTTATTCAGAAGATGTCCTTAAGGAATATGGCCCCCAAGCCTTTCCTCGTGGCACTCACTCATATGTTGACCACCCCGTCAGCGAAGGTGAAGTGCGCTCTCCAAAGAACCTACTTGGTGTTCTGGCGGAAGATGCATATTATGAGGATGGTGTTGGCCTAGTTGCCGACTTGCAGGTTATGCCACACTGGAAAGATTTTGTAGAGGCAGTTGCCCCGCACACTGGTCTTTCTATTTACGCAATGGGTGATGGTGAGCGTAATGACGAAGGTGAAGTAGTTGTAGAATCTTTAGTTCCAAAT
>Ga0114976_10000519_pt1 | contig 24188 bp, 26 predicted proteins | sample S_130805_EF_Meta_FD_87319 | JGI IMG/M metagenome (GOLD analysis project Ga0114976, IMG submission 87319) | Freshwater microbial communities from Lake Simoncouche, Canada to study carbon cycling - S_130805_EF_MetaG | ecosystem: Environmental > Aquatic > Freshwater > Lake | place: Lake... | reverse complement strand
CCGACCAGGCCCTGCGCGGCGTCGGCGCCGGCTTTAGGGAAGCGTTTACGCGCGCCGGGCATGCTCGCCCTGCCGCGGCCTCTGCGGCCCCACCGACAGAAGCCCTCCCGATGACCGCCCGTGTCCCGCCCGCCCGGCATGCGCCGCCCGGCCCGGCCATCGCCGCGACGGCCACCCGCCAGGTGATGACCGACCTGAAATTCGCGGCCCTTCGCCTGCAGGCGGGGCTCGACGAGATCCGCCACGGCTGCGAGACCGCCTGCCTCGAGGAGGCGCTGGCCGCCTTCGGCCTCGCCGCCTCGCATGCGCAGGAGGTGATCGCGCTGGCCGAGCGCGCCACCACGCTCGCCAGCATGGGCCGCGGCCCGGCGCCGAACGCCCAGATCCTCGCCTTCGACGCCGCCCGCCGCGCCCGCGGCGGCTGAGCGATGCCGGCCGAGATCCGCCACGTCCTGTTCAGCCATGCGGAGGCGCTCGAGGCGGTCATCGAGCAGTGGCGGCGCAGCCGCAACAGCCTGCCGAAGGGCCAGGTGGTCGATACGAAGGTCGAGGAGCCGTCGAATGGCGGCGCCCTGCGCTTCGTCTTCACGGTGCAGTCGGACGACAGCACGCGGCCGCCGCGCAGCTACGAGGTCGAGGATCTCGAGCTGATGGCGGCGCTGATCACCTACTGCAAGGGCCGCGGCGTGCCGCTGCCCATGCGGGCCGACAAGAAGCTGCAGCGCTTCGGCGCGCGGCTCGGCCTGGTCCTGACGCTCGGCGCGAAGGGCGGGGAGAAGCTGGCGCTCGACTGATGCGGCGGGGCGCTCAGACCAGCATCCCCATCAGCAGCTTCAGCAGGTCCTTCAACGGCATCACCGTCAGCATCAGCGGCGCCACCGGCAGCACGGTCGCCAGCACCAGCAGCAGCACGTCCTGCCGCAGGATCGGGGCGACGCGCATGCCGCGGATCACCTCGAGGCTGTTGCCGATATCGGCCAGCGACTGGATATCGGCCGAACCGATCAGCGCCTCGCCAGGCGGCGCCGCGCCGTGCAGCCACTTGGCATCGAAGGCCCGGACGTAGCGCTCGGCCAGGCTGTCGTATTGCCGCAGCCCGATACGCCGCGCCTGCACCAGCTGCGGCGCGAAGGCGAGCAGCGGCAGGATCGCCAGCAGCAGCACGAAGCCCGCCACCACCCCGGCATGGATCGCGAATTCGCTGAGCGGCAGATGCATGAACAGCACGCGGTCGCCCAGCATGCCGGCCAGCAGCGCGCCATGCGCGGCCCCCAGCAGGGCGAAGCCGCCGATCGAATCCGACAGGAAGCCGAGCCCCGCGACGCGGTCGGGATGCGCCGGCATCAGCACCAGCGGCAGGCGCGAGACCTGCCAGAGGAAGCGCAGCCAGAGCACGATGCGGAAGTACCAGCGGCAGAGCAGGAATTGCAGGATCGGCATGCTGACCAGGCCGAACCACAGCCCGGCCCAGGAATAGCGCCGGCCATCCGCCGCGGGCGTCGCGTACCAGCTGGCGATGTCGAGGGCGATGTATTGCCGCCAGATCACCTGCACCCCGACCGCGTAGACGAGGCCGATCAGCAGCAGCTCGATCAGCGTCGAGTTGCGCAGGCGGAGCGCGGAGCCGAGCGCGGCCTCGAAGCGCGGCATGGCGTCGTCGGGGATCAGCCCGCGCTCGGTGAAGGTCGCCACCAGCGGCCGCAGCCGCTTGTGCACCACCGGCTCGGCCAGGATCAGCAGCGGCAGCGCGACGAGGAAGCGCAGATGCACCTCGACATCGTGCAGGAAGGGCAGCGCGATGGCGCCGCCGATCAGCCGGCCCTCGAGCGCCGAGAGCAGCAGCAGCGGCAGCCAGCAGATCGCCACGAAGGCGGCGATCCGCCGCTGCGTGAGGCCGAGCGCATCATCGATCAGCCGGCCGCGCCGCAGCGCCTGGAAGAGCGGGCCGCCGACCGCCAGCGAGAAGTCGGCGGCAGCATCGCGCGGCGCAATCGGGGCGGACGGCGTCGTCGACATCATCATCACCTTCCCGCGACGCGAACACCTTCGCGCGATGGCGTCGCGATCGCAGCGCGACCTCGAGCATGCCGCGAGCTTCACGCCGCCGGCGCGGCGCGCGCAAGGGTGCGGATTGCGCCAGATCATGGCGCGGCAGCCGCGACCCGCGGCAGGCTGCGCCAACACGGTGCGACGGGGCGCCGAGGGAGAGATGCATGTCGAAGAACGGCAAGGCTGCGATGAAGCTGGTCGTCACGCCGGGTGGCGACGCGCCGTCGGATGCGCCGCCGCGCTCGCACGCCGATCTCTTCGCCATCGGCAAGGCGCTGCGCGACCGCGTGCCGCGGCTGACGCAGGGGCGCTGGAAGAAGCCGGCCGACCGCGCCGACCCCATCGCGCTGCTGCGCGCCTCGGATGCCGATCGGATCCCCGAGCTGGTGCCGATCCGCTGGGGCCGCATGCTGCAATCGCCCTTCGCCTTCTATCGCGGCGCGGCCGGGCTGATGGCCGCCGACCTGGCGACGACGCCTTCGGCCGGGCTGCGCGTGCAGGCCTGCGGCGACTGCCACCTGATGAATTTCGGCGGCTTCGCGACGCCCGAGCGCAGCGTGATCTTCGACATCAATGATTTCGACGAGACCCTGCCGGCGCCTTTCGAATGGGATTTGAAGCGGTTGGCGACCTCCTTCGTGCTGGCGGCGCGCGCGATCGGGCTGAGCGACCGCAAGGGCCGCGACGCCGTGGAGACCGCCACCCGCGCCTATCGCTCGCGGGTGCGCGACTTTGCCGAGATGCATCCCTCCGACGTCTGGTATGCCCGGCTGACCGCCGCGGAGCTGATCGCCACCTTGCCGAAGGATCGGCGGAAGCTGGCCGAGGAGCGGGTCCAGGCGGCGGTCGGGCGCACGGGGTCGGAGATGGACTTCCCGAAGCTCGCCCAGGTGGTCGGCGGCGAGGTCGCGATCCGCGACGAGCCGCCGCTGGTCTTCCACCCGGAGATCGCCCGCGCGCCCGGCTTCCGCGACGAGATCGAGAAGACGCTGGCGCGCTACCGCGAGACGCTCGCCGAGGACCGCCGCGCGCTGCTCGACCGCTATCACCTGGTCGATGCGGCGATCAAGGTGGTCGGCGTCGGCAGCGTCGGGCGGCGCTGCTGGATCGTGCTGCTGCTGTCCTCGTCGAACGAGCCGCTGTTCCTGCAGTTCAAGCAGGCGGTCGCTTCGGTGCTGGAGCCCTATGCCGGGGCGAGCGCCTATGCGCATCACGGCCAGCGCGTGGTGATGGGCCAGCGGCTGATGCAGCCGGCCTCCGACATCTTCCTCGGCTGGGTCACCGCCTCGACCGGCGTGCAGTTCTACGTGCGGCAATTGCGCGACGCCAAGATCAAGCCGCTGATCGAGACCTTCGATCCGACCCTGCTCGAGCTCTTTGCGGAGGGCTGCGGCGCGGTGCTGGCGCGCGCCCATGCCAAGGCGGGCGGCGTCTCCGAGATTGCCGGCTATCTCGGCGGCGGCGACGCTTTCGACAGCGCGATGGGCGGCTTCGCGCTGGCCTATGCCGACCAGGCCGAGCGTGACCACGCGGCGCTGAAGGCCGCCGTGCGCAGGGGCGAGGTGCAGGTGGTGCGGGAGGCGTGAGGGCCGGGCCGGCGCGGGGCCGCGCGGCCCCTGCCCCGACGCCAACCGGCTGCGCTAGAGCATGCTGCGTTCGCTTTCGCTCTCGCATCAGGCTCCAGCTTTTTTTGGTCGCGGGATTCAGCGTTTGCGGCGATTCCGCCTGAACGCATCCCGCTCTAGCCGCGCCCGCGGAAGGGCTGCAGCAGCAGCCGGTGCGGCGCCTGCTCGGCATCGCCATCGAAGCCGTCGAGGCCATAGGCGATCGGCCCGGCCTCGGCCGCTCGCCGCCGCGCCGTGCCGAACAGCCGGTCCCAGAACGCGAAGGCCTGGCCGTAGTTGCTGTCCGTCTCCGGCTGCCAGCGCGAATGGTGCAGGCGATGGAATTCGGGCGTCACGAAGACCGTGCCGAGCGCCCGCGACAGCCGCGGCGGCAGGGCGAGGTTGGCATGCGCCAGGGTCTGCACCAGCGCGACCAGCACGCCATAGGCCGCGACCTCGGCGACCCCCAAGCCCAGCACCAGCACGGCGGCGGCGTTCATGGCGACGCCGACCAGCGCCTCGCCCGGGTGGTGGCGCAGATGCGTCGTCACGTCGATCTCGGCATCCGTGTGATGCACCAGGTGCAACCGCCAGAGCGGCGCCGCCTTGTGCATCAGCACATGGATGCCCCAGCCAACGGCGTCGAGCGCCAGCACGCCGAGCACCAGGCGCAGAGGGTCCGGCAGGCCGAGCCGGGGCAACAGGCCGATGCCGTCGCCGGCGCCGGACCAGGCGACGGCGAGGCCGCCGAGCCCCGGCAACGCCATCAACCCTGCCGTGACGAGGTAGAGCGAGAGATTGCCGAGCCAGCGCCCCCGGGTCGGTCGGCCCTCCGGTGGCTGCGCCTGCAGCACCTCGGCCAGGGCGAGCGCGACGAAGATCGCGGCTCCTGCGATGGCGAGGGGTGAGCCGTCCTGCGACAGGTCCATCGGTTTCCGGGCAAGGTCACGCCGCCGGGTCGCGGGCCCGGGTGGCGGGGAGTGCTACTTGCGCCGCAAGCGCGCGACCGCGAGCCCGGCCACGCCGGCGGCGATCAGCCCGAGCGCGGTGGGCTCCGGGATCGCGGTGATGACGCCGCTGGCCCGGGCGAGGCCCGGGACCGCAGTCAGCAGGGCGGCGAGGGCGAGGCCGTGCATCCTAGCCATCCGGGCTGGGCCAGGGCCGCGTTACTTGCGGCGCCGGCGGGCGATCGCCAGGCCAGCAATGCCGGCGGCGATCAGGCCGAGCGTCGTCGGCTCCGGCACGACGACGTTGGTAATGCTCCCCGCCTGGGCCAGGCCGGGCAGCGCGACGAACATGGCGGCTAGGGCAGCAAGCGGCATGGCGCGTCTCCTTGATGGCCGGCGGCCCGACCGTTCCGGGCTTCCCGGTATCGTGACCGTATCCTTAACGCCGCCGTGAGATCAAGCGCCCTCAGCCGCCGAGCCGCCCGCGCAGCGCGGCCACCACCGCCGCGGTGCCGTCCCGCCCGCCGATATCCGCCGTGCGCAGCCCGGCGCCGAAGGCGGCATCCACCGCGGCGTCGAGTTCGCCCGCGGCCTCGGCGAAGCGCTCGCCGGCGCCGCGCGCGGCGAGCCAATCGAGCATCATCGCGGCCGAGAGCAGCATCGCCGTCGGGTTGGCCACGCCCTGCCCGGCGATGTCGGGCGCCGTGCCATGCGCCGGCTGGAACACCGCATGCTCGTCGCCGATATCGGCGGAGGGCGAGAAGCCCATGCCGCCGACCAGGCCGGCGCCGAGATCGGACAGGATATCGCCGAACATGTTCTCGGTCGGCAGCACGTCCCAGGCCCAGGGGCGGCGCACCAGGTCGAGCGCCATCGCATCCACGTAGTGGTGGCCGGAGTCCACGCCCGGGTACTGCGTCGCGACGCCGTCGAAGACGCCGCGCATGAAGGCGAAGGCGCGGAAGACATTGGCCTTGTCGACCAGCGTCACGCGGCCCTTGCGCCCGCGCCGAGCAGCGCGCCGCTCGGCGAGGCGGAAGGAGAAATGGCTGAGCTTCTCGGTCGTCGCGCGGGTGATCCGCAGCGTCTCCTCGGCCAGGTCTTCGGTGACGAGGCCGGTGCCGCGGGAATGGAACAGCCCCTCCGTACTCTCGCGCACGAGGACGAGGTCGATCCCGCGCGCGCGCGGATCGGCGAGCGCGACCGGCACGCCGGGGATGGCGCGCACCGGCCGGACGCCGGCGTAGAGCCCGAGGCGGACGCGCAGATCGAGCTGCGGCGCGATCTCGGTGCCGTCGGCCTGGCGGATGCCGGGCCAGCCCATGGCGCCGAGCAGGATCGCATCCGCCGCCTTGGCGGCCTGGAAGCTCGCCTCGGGGAAGCCCTCGCCGGTTGCCTGGTAGTGGAAGGCGCCGGCCGGCAGGGTCTCGGTCGCGAGCCCGATGCCGTGGCGGCGCGCCAGCGGCTCGAGCACGGCCAGCGTCGCGTCGCTGACTTCGGTGCCGATGCCGTCGCCCGGCAGCACCGCGATGCGCACCGTGTTCGATCCCGTGGCCATGCTGCGGCCTCCTCCCTATTCTCGGGAAAACTGCCTGGGAGGTCGCCCCATGTCCATCGCACGCCGCACGGCGCTCGCGCTGCTCGCCACGCCTGCTCTCGCCCGCGCGCAATCCGCCTGGCCCGACAAGCCGGTGAAGATCATCGTCCCCTTCCCGCCCGGCCAGGCCGCCGACACGCTGACCCGGCTGTTCGCCGAGGAGTTGTCCAAGCGCTGGCCGCAGCGCGTGATCGTCGAGAACCGCGGCGGCGGCGCCGGTGCGCCGGCGCTCGAGGCCGGGGCGCGGGCGGCGCCGGACGGCTATACGCTGACCGCCGGCACCTCCGGCACGCTCGGCGTGAACCCCTCCGTGCTGCCGCGCATCCCCTATGATGCCGAGCGCGACTTCGCCTTCATCGGGCTGGTCGCGGTGCTGCCGCTGCTGATCGTGGCGCATCCGAGCTTCCCGGCGCGCGATGCGCGGACGCTGGTCGACATGGCGCGCGCGAAGCCCGGCAGCATCAACCTGGCGACGGCCGGGCCGGCGACCAGCCAGCACATGTCGGCCGAGCTCTTCGCGCACATGACGGGCACGAGCTTCAACATGGTGCATTACCGCGGCAGCGGGCCGGCCATGGCCGACCTGCTCGCGGGCAACGTGCCGATCATGTTCGACAGCCTCACCTCGGCGCTGCCGCAGATCCAGGCCGGCAAGGTCAACGCCATCGCCGTGACGACGCCGACCCGCGCGCCGCAGCTGCCGACCGTGCCGACGATCGGCGAGACGGTCGCACCCGGCTATGGCGCCTATGGCTGGACCGGCCTGGTCGGGCCGGCGGGACTGCCGCCCGAGATCGTCGCGCGCGTCAATGCCGACCTGAATGCGATCCTGCGCGACCCGGCGATGGAGCGACGCTTCATCGAGCTCGGCGCCACGACCTCGCCCGGCACACCCGAGGAATTCGCGGCCTTCGTGAAGCGGGAGATCGCGCAATGGCGCGAGGTGGCGCGCATCGCCAATGTCCGGTTGGAGGGCTGAGCCCGGTTATAATCAAAACGGTCACGACGCCGCGGCGGAAATCTCTACGCCACGCGCGGGCTCCTGCCCGCCGCGTGCCTGCAAAGCGGCGGCAGGCCGAATCGAAGCCTGGGCCAGTTGTGAAACCCTGTTTTATTTTGATGTGGATAATAAATTTTTCGCGATTCGGAATTCTTTACAGGTCCGCTTTCTGGGTTCTCTTAAGTATCTGAAATTTTTCATTTATCATTAGTGGCATGTTTTTTGGGTATGGCGAGCGCGATGGCTGTCGCTGCCAACGGCGGTCACGCCCAATCCGCTGCAGAGGAACGCCGCCCATGCCGTCCGCCCTGCCCAAGACCGCTGCTCGCCGGAGTCCCGGCCTGGCCACCCTATGTCTCGCGACCGTTGCCGCCATCGCGCTGCCGACGATCGCGTCCGCCTCGCAACTGCTGGTCTACAAGCTGACAACCAGCACCCCGGCCGGCAGCGCGGCAAGCCCGGCGGGTACCTGGCTGACGCCCGGCGGCTTCAACCAAGCAGTCCCTGGCGCCTCGACGCTGGCGAATAACGGCATCGACTACAAGAACGGCTTCGTCGACACGAACTGGGCCGACGTGCTGGGCGTCCGGGTGTCGATGTACAACGCCGCCTCCCTGACCCCCACCGTGACCGAGGTGGCCTTCCTGCAGTTCTCGCCGGGCACGTCGCGGAGCGACTTCTTCGCGCTGGCCAATGTCACGGCCAGCAGCTTCGACCTGAGCAGCTTCGGGACGGGCGATGCGAACTTCTTCTCGATCACCGGCGGCGGCTTCGGACGGGAATTGTTCGTTAATCGTAACTATGGTGGCTGCCCGAACGATACCGGCTGGTTCGGCACCATCTCGGCCTCCTTCTGCGGTTGGGAGACAACCGCCCGCGCCGCCAACGGCAACGGGAATTATGGCTTCATCTATGCGGATAACGGCTCGCCCGCCGGGCCGGTGAACTACAATGCCTCGACCGGGGTCGGCTACGCCAACATCTTCGCGGTCACCGTGACCCTCGCCGACCCGCCGACGGGCATCCCCGAGCCCGCGACGCTGGCGTTGCTCGGTGCCGGCCTGCTTGGGCTCGGCGCGCTGCGCCGCCGCCGCTGATGACACTCGCCCGGCGGCCGCGCGCCGCCGGGCGGCATTTTCCGGAAGGTCAGTCGACGGCTGTAGGCAGCCGACGATGTGTGACGCGGGCGGACTGCCCCCCTTGCCGAAAGCCCGGTTTCACCGTGGTGGCAAGCCGGCCGGAGGAATTCGCCGCCCGCATCCGGCGCGAGATCCCACAATGGCGCGAGGTGGTGGCGAAGGCCGGCATCGCGGCGGAGTGATCTGAAACCTGCTGAAACATGGCGCGTTGAGGGGAGGCATCGCCCCCGGAGGCTGCCATGAAATCGGCGCTCGCTGCCCTCCTCTGCTTCGGCCTGATCGCGGTCGTCTTCGGCGGAGGCCGCGCCATCCTGATGGCGCAGATGCACCTGCACAGCGTCCACTACGCGGCGCTGCAGCCCTGAGGCGCCTCAGCGCGGCGTGAGGCGGCAACTGTCGGCGGTGACGGCCGCCAGCCGGAGCATCCGCCGCGCCGCGACCGCGCCGGAGGCGGCCTCGCCCGCGACATGCTTCAGAAGCGGGTTCGACAGCAGCGCGCGCGCCGCGGTATCGACCGCGATGTCGGTCGCCCCGACCGTCGCCGCGTCGATCAACGTCCGCCGCAGCAGCGCGATGGTGCCCGCCGCCCCCGGCCTGAGGCCGTAGAGCGAGGCGACCTGCCGCACCAGCTTGATGCCGCGCCAGGTGAAGATCAGCACGTCGAGCCCCGCCGAGGGCGAGATCGCGGTCATCGCGAAGGCCTGCATCGCCGCCGTCCGGCCGAGCGAGGCGGCCTGGGTTTCCAGCGCCTGCTGGACGGGCGCGATCAGCGCCTGGATCTCGTCGATGCTCTGCGCCTGACGGAGCGCCGGCTGCAGCGACGCCGCCTGCTCGACCGAGGCGGCCCAGCGCAGTGCCTCGGCACGGGCGGCGGCGAGGTCGCCGGTCGCAAAGGCGGTGCGCGCCTCGTCGGTGCGGCGGATGGCGGCCAGCCCGCGCAGCTCCCGCCAGAGACCGCCGCCGAGCAGCGCGCCGCCGACGCCAAGGATGCCGAGCGTCGCCAGCCCCTCGATCGGGCCGCGGGCGAACTGGTCGACCACGAAATTCACCGCCGAGAGCGTCGCGAGCCCGCCCGCGATGATGCCGGCTCCCGCCAGCGCGCGGCCGATGCCGGAGAGCTTCGAGGCCTCCGGCTTCACGGCGACGGCCGGCACCGGCACCACCGCCTGTTCCCACTGGAAGTCGAGGCGGGGCTGCGGCGGCGCCTCCTCCTCGATGATCACGCGCGGGCCGCGCGGCAGGTCTGGTCGATCGCTCACAGCACATCCCCGATGAGGGCCGCGACCACGGTATCGAGGTTCAGGTGGGGAACGCCATGGCTACCGGCGGGATCCAGTCGCGGCGGCTGGAATTCCGGCATCTCGAAGAAGCCCTGCGCCCAGTAGTCGGGCGGCGGCGGGCGCAGCGGGACATCGCCCGGATAGACCTTGGCGGTCTTGCCGTTCGACAGCAGCTTGCCGCGCACCGCGGCGACCGGGCGGCCATCCAGCGTGACGACGTCGTCCTCGGTGCAGCGGATCGAGGCCATGCTGTGCACGGTGGTGGTCACGCCGGCGGTCGTCGCGCGGCCCTGCGGGGCGGCGACCAGCGCGCCGAGCAGCGCCTCCAGCGCATCGCGCTGGCGCGAGGGCACGTGGTCGGCCTTGGTCGCGACGAACGCCACGCGCTCGACGCCGGCCCCCGTGAGCCAGTCGAGCCAGCCGCCGCCATAGCGCAGGGCGTCGGCGATGGCGGCGAGCGCCTCGGCGGTGTCCTCGAAGGCCTCGCGCCCGGCATGCAGCGCGCCGAGCACGTCGACCAGCACGGCCTGGCGCTCGAAGCGGCGGAAATAGGGCTCGAAGAACTCGGCGCGCTGGGCGGCGATGTAGCCGGCGTGCCGCTCGGCCATCAGCGTCGCCAGCGGGCCGCGGGCGCCCTCGGGCAGCGGGAAGAACCAGAGCAGCGGGGTCTCGCCGCGCGGCCCGGGGTTGAGCAGGCGGCCGGGCTGCAGGAAGCGGAAGCCGAGCCGGTCGCGGCATGCCCTGAGGGTTGCCTGGTAGAGCGCGGCGCCGCGGCGAACGAGGCTTTCCTCGACGCGCATATTGGCCGGCAGCCCGTCGATGAAGGCGAGGAACTCGGCCGCGACCTCGGCCCGCAGGCCGCGGCGCAGGCGGCCGAGCGTCGCCTGCGACCAGGTCGCGTAGTCCTGCCGCAGCATCGGCAGGTCGAGCAGCCATTCGCCGGGATAGTCCAGCAGCTCGAGCGTGACGGTGCGGCTGCCGAGGGTGCGCGTGAGCAGCCCGCCGAAATCGGTCTGGCGCTTGACCTCCATGACCAGTTCGAGCGTCGAGAGGTCATCGGTACGCGGCGGCCAGGCCGGCGGGTCCTTGGCCAGCGCCGCCAGATGCGCCTCGACATCGAAGCGCGGCAGCGCGGTCAGCCCCGAGGGCGCCGGCTTGACCGACAGCAGCCGCTTGCCGCTCGCCGCGTCCAGCGCGGGCAGAGTGCGGTTGCCCCGCCCCGCCGCCAGCAGGTTGGCCAGCAGCGAGGTCAGGAACACCGTCTTGCCCGCCCGCGTCAGGCCGGTGACGGCCAGCCGGATGCGGTCCTGGCCGATCAGCGACCGGCCGAGGCGCTCGGCGCTCCAGGCGGCATCGCGGAGGATGCCGAAGGGATCGGTGAAGCCGGACAAGAGCTCAGCGCTGGATCAGCTCGATCTTGTAGCCGTCCGGGTCCTCGACGAAGGCGATGATCGTCGTGCCGAACTTCACCGGCCCGGCCTCGCGCGTCACCTTGCCGCCGCCGGCGCGGACCTTCTCGCAGGCTGCCGCCACGTCGGGCAGGCCGACCGCGAGATGCCCGAAGGCATTGCCCTGCTCGTACTTCTCGACGCCGTAGTTGTAGGTGAGCTCGATCTCGCCCTGGCCCTCGGCATTGCCCTCGCCATAGCCGAGGAAGGCGAGGGTGTACTTGCCATCCGGCACGTCGCGGCGGCGCAGCTCCTTCATCCCCAGCAGCTCGGTGTAGAATTTCACGCTGCGGTCGAGATTTCCGACGCGGATCATGGTGTGCAGGAACTTGCTCATGGCGGTGTCTCCTGGGTGAAGCGCTCGGGCTCGATGGCCAGCAGGAAGAGCCCCGCTGCCTCGGCCGCGGCGATGGTTGTGGCACGATCGACGACGATCGTCCCGCCCGCCTCGATCGCGATGCCGGCGAGCCCGGCGGCCGCGGCATGCTCGATGGTGACGGGCCCGATGGTCGGCAGGTCGAGGCGGCGATCCTGGCCGGGCTTGACCAGCTTCACCAGCACTCCGCCCGGGCCGTCACGGCGCAGCGTGCCACAACGCTCGAGCAGCGCGTCGGTGCCCTCGATCGCCTCGACGCCGAGCACGAGGCCCTGCTGAACCACCGCGCCCTGGCCGACATCGACGGCGCCGAGCGCGCGCACCACGGCGATGGCGCGGCGGATATCGGCCTCGGCCTGGCGGTCGGGGCCGCGCGTGGTGAGCAGCCCGGCCGGCGGCAGCGCGTCCTGCACGATGGCCTGGGCCGGGACGACGGTGAAGCCCTCCTCCTCGACCACCTTCGCCATGGCCTTGAGCAGCCCGTCATCGCCCTGGAAGGCGGCGGCGCCGATCCGGGCCATCAACTTCAGCATGCCGCCGCCCGGCGCGATGGCGGTCAGTGACGGCCGATAGGCGCGGCCGCAGAGACACAGGTGGCTGACGGCATTCGCCCGCAGCCGCTCGAAGCCCCAATCGACCGCGCCCATGCGGGCGACGTCGTGCGGCACATGGGCGAAGTCGGCCGGGTCGGCCCAGCCCTCGATCAGCAGGGCATAGACCGGGTGGCCGGCGGCCTCTGCGGCGGCGAGCACCCGCAGCGGCATCTGCCCGCCGCCCGCGACCACGCCGAGCCTGGCACCCGGGGGGAGAGCAGGCGGCAGGCTCACGCGCCGTCCCCGTTCTCCTCGTCGACGCCGCCAAGCTCTGGGGCCGCCATGCGGCCGGGGCGGACCAGCTGGCGGCGACGGGCGCTGTCCCGGATGAAGTCGATCACCTCCATCACCAGCGGCTCGCCGGCGAAGCGGGCGGCGGCGTCCTCGAGCTTCGCCGCGAACTCGCCGGGGTCCTTGAACAGCAGGTTGTTGGCGGTGCGCAGCGTGCGCAGCTGGTCGCGCGTGGCGCCGCGCCGCAGCAGGCCGATGCGGTTGAAGCCGACGAGCCGCGCGGGCAGGCCGAAGACATAGCCGAAGGGCGGGATATCGTTGGTCACGCCGGCGAGGCCGGAGACCATCGCGAGCCTGCCGATGCGGACGGTCTGGAACACCGCAGCACCCCCGCCCACGAAACTGCCATCGCCGATATGGACGTGCCCACCCAGCATGACGTTGTTGGCGAGGATGACGCCCTCGCCGAGCTGGCAATCATGCGCCACGTGGGCCTGCGCCATCAGCATGCATTGCGCGCCGATGCGCGTCACGCCGCCGCCGCCCACACTGGCGCGGTGCACGGTGACGCCCTCGCGAATCTCGCATTTCGGGCCGATCTCGGTCGCGGTCGGCTCGTTCTTGTACTTCAGGTCCTGCGGCGGCGTGCCGAGCGCGGCGAAGGGCAGCACGCGGGTGCCGGCGCCGATCGTGATGCGGCCCTCGACGACGTTGTGCGAGGTCAGCACGACGCCGTCGCCGAGCACCGCCTCGGGCCCGACCGTGCAGAAGGGCCCGATCGTGCAGCCGGCACCGATCCGGGCGCCGGCGGCGACGACCGCGCTGGGGTGGACGGAGCCGCTCACTTGTCGAGGATCATCGCGGTGATCACTGCTTCCGCCACCACCTTGCCGTCGACCTGCGCCTCGCCGGCGAATTTCCAGATGCTGCCGCGCTGCCTCGCCTTCTCGACGCGGACGCGCATCTGGTCGCCCGGCACGACCGGCTTCCTGAACTTCGCGGTTTCGATCGACATGAAGTAGACGAGCTTGCCCTGCGCATCCGGCCCGAGCGTCTCCACGACCAGCACGGCCGCGGTCTGCGCCATGCTTTCCACGATCAGCACGCCCGGCATGACCGGGTGGGCCGGGAAATGGCCCTGGAAGAAGTTCTCGTTGATCGAGACGTTCTTGATGCCGACGGCGGAGTGGTTCTTCCGCATCTCGACCACGCGGTCGATCAGCAGGAAGGGATAGCGGTGCGGGATGGCGCGCATGATCTGCGCGATGTCCACCGCCTCGATCGTGCCGCCCCCAACGGTTGCGGCTTCTGCCGGCTGGTCGGTCGCGTCCATGACCTACTCCGTCTTGCCCCCGGTTTTCGTGCCCGCGGCCAGCTTCTGCAGCCGGGCGTAGGTCTTCCAGAACTCGCGCGCCGGCATGGCCGGGCTGCCGATGATGTCGGTCTTGGCGGGCACGTCGTGCATGACGCCGGCCTGCGCTCCGATGCGGACGAAGCTGCCGACCTCGACATGGCCGTTGAACCCGACCTGGCCCGCCACCTGCACATAGTCGCCGAGGGTGGTGGAGCCGGCGATGCCCACCTGGCTGACGATCACGCAGCCGCGTCCAATCCGGACGTTGTGCCCGATCATCACGAGGTTGTCGATGCGCGTGCCCTGGCCGATCACGGTATCGCCCTGGGCGCCGCGGTCGATGGTGGAATTGGCGCCGATCTCGACTTCGTCGCCGAGCAGCACGCGGCCGAGCTGTGGCATGGTCTCGAACCGGCCCTCGGGCGTCGGCACCAGGCCGAAGCCCTCCTGCCCGACGCGGGCGCCCGGGTGCAGCACGACGCGGCGGCCGGCGACGCAATGGCTGATGCTGGCATGGGCGTGCAGCCGGCAGCCCTCGCCGAGCACGGTGCCGGGACCGACCACGCCATGCGGCCCGACGACGCAGCCCGCGCCGAGCTCGGCGCCGGCGCCGATCACCGCATAGGGGCCGATCTCGCAGCCGGCACCGATGACGGCGCCGGGCTCGACCACCGCGGTCGGGTGGATGCCGGGGCGGGGCGCGGCCGGCGGATGGAACAGCCGCGCGACGCGCGCGAAGCCGAGCGCCGGCGTCTTCGTCACGAGCGCGAGGCAGCCGGCCGGCACCTTCGCCGCGTATTCCGGCGCGAGCAGCACTGCGCCCGCCCGGGTCGCGGCCAGTTGCGGCAGGTACTTGCGGTTCTCGAGGAAGCTGACCTCATCGGGGCCGGCGGCCTCGAGCGGGGCGATGTCGGCGAGCCGACGCTCCGGATCCGCCGCCGGGCAATCGGCGCCCGCGACGCCGAGGATATCCCCCAGGCGCTGCGGGCCGGCGCTGCCGACGAAACGCGGATCGACCGGCATCGCGGCGTCAGCGCTGCGGCGCGGCCGGCGCGGGTGCCGGGGCCGGCGCTGCGGGCGGCGCGGCCGGGCGCTGCGCTGGCGCGGCGGCGACCGCATCCGGCGGCATGGTCACGCTGCGCAGCGTGCGGTTGAACTGCTGCGAGACCTCCTGCGTCAGGTCGAAGGGCGCGTCGTTGAAGATCACCAGCGGCCGCGGCAGCACGAGGTTGACCTGCCGGCTGGCGGCGACCTGGCGGATGACGTTGCCGAGCGCCTGCTCGATCTCGACCAGGGCCTGCTGCGCCGCCTGCTCGATCGCGCGGCTGCGCTCGCGGAAGATGCGCTGGCTGTCGGTGATGCGGTCCTGCAGCGCGCGCTCGCGATTGCGGATCTCGTCGGGCGTCAGCGCATTGCGCTGGTTGGCGAGTTGCTGCTGCGCCTCGCGCCAGGAATTCTGCTCGCGCTGCAGGTCGTCGTTCAGCCGGGCACGGCGCTTCTCGATCTCATCGCGCACCTGGTTGAAGGCGGTCGAGACGCGCTGGATCTCGGGCACGTCGACGATGCCGATCACGGCGGCCGGCGGCGGCTGGCCGGGTGGCAGCACGGCAGGCGCGTTCGGCCGGTTCTGCGCGCCGGCGGGCGGCCGCTGCTGCTGCTGCTGCGCGGGCGGCTGGGCCTGCTGGCCCTGGCCCCCCCCTTGGGGCGGGCGCTGCGGCTGCTGCTGCGCGGGCGGCGGCTGGCCGGGGCGCTGCTGCGGCTGCTGCCCGGGCGTGAACCACTCCTGGTTGGGCTGCGCGAGCGCCGGGAGGGCGAGCAGCGCCGCCAGGGCGGCACCGCGGAGGAATTGGGGCAGGAGCATGAAGCTTGGGTTCCGGAAACGGTGCGTGTGGATCAGAAGCGGGTGCCGAAGCCGAAGCGGAAGACCTGCGTCTCGTCGTAGTATTGCTTCACGACCGCCTTGGCGATGTCGATGTTGATCAGGCCGAAGGGGCTGCGCCAGGAGATGCCGACACCCATGCCGACGCGCGGGCTGGCGCTGGTCAGGATCGGGTCGCTGCTGCCGGTCACCTGGGCGACCTGGCTGGCCGAGAGCGACTGCGAGAGCGCGCCGACATCGACGAAGGCGCGGCCGATCAGGCCGAGCTCGGACGGCACGCCCGGCAGCGGGTAGCGGAACTCGGTGCTCTGGGTCCAGAGGAAGCGGCCGCCGAGCGCATCGCGCGAGACCGAGTCGCGCGGGCCGACGCCGGCGATCCGGAAGCCGCGCAGGTTCTCGCCGCCCAGGAAGAAGTTGTCGATGATGCGGTCTTCCTTGCCGAAGATGTTCTGCAGGTAGCCGATCGAGGCGAACAGCGCGAGAACGTAGTCCGGGTCGCCGAGCCACTGCTCGAGCGGGATGTAGTACTGGCCGTCGAGCCGGCCGCGCAGATAGGCAACGTCGCCGCCGAGGCCGGCGAAGTCGCCGCCGGCGCGCACCACGCCGCCGCGGCGGGGGGCGATGAAGCTGTCGCGCCAGTCGTAGATCAGCGTCGTGCCGATCTGCGAGAGCAGCGTGTTGCCGGCCTGCTGCTTGACGTAGACCGAGGCGTTGGAGGCGACGTTGTAGACGTCGCGTTCGGTCAGCGTATAGGACCAGGTCTGCCGCAGCCGCTCGTTGAAGGCGTAGCCCATGCGCAGCGCGAAACCGGCCCGCCGCTCGGAGTAGGAGGCGATGCTCTGCAGGTTGCGCTGGATGTAGAAGACGTCGGCGCCGGCGGCCAGGTTGCGGTCGAGGAAATAGGGATCGGTGACCGAGAGGTCGAGCTGGCTGCGGCGCTGCGCCAGCGTGCCGTTGATGCGGGCGTCGATGCCGGTGCCGACGATGTTGCGCTCGCGCAGGCCGATATCGACCAGTGCGCCGGCATCCGTCGAGTAGCCGCCGCCGAGCGAGACCTCGCCGGTGGCGCGCTCGACCACCTGGGTGTTGACGATCGCCTTGTCCGGCGCCGAGCCGGGCGAGGAGTTGATCTGCACGTCCGAGAAGTAGCCGAGGTCGCGCAGGCGCTGGCGGCTGCGGCGGATCGCGGCGGCGTTGAAGGCATCGCCCTCGGTCAGCCGGAACTCGCGCCGGATCACCCGATCCTTGGTGCGGGTATTGCCGTTGATCTCGATCCGCTCGACGTAGATGCGCGGCGATTCGTTGATCTCGAAGCTGAGGTCGACGGTGCCGGCGTCGCGGTTGCGGGTGATGCGGGGCTGGACCTCGACGAAGGGGAAGCCGCGCAGGTTGGCGGCGTCCTGCAGCTCCTGACTGATCCGCTCGACCGCGTCGCCGTCGTACCAGTCGCCCGGCTCGAGATCGATCACCGTGCGGACGCTGTTAGCGTCGAAGTTGCGCAGGTTGGAGACCAGGTCGATCTTGCCGATCTTGTAGCGTGGGCCTTCGTTCATCGTGTAGGTCACGAAGAAGCCGGTCCGGTCGGGCGCCAGCTCGGCGGTCGCGCCGGTGATCTCGACATCGGCGTAGCCGTTCCGCAGGTAGAAACGGCGCAGCAGCTCGCGGTCGAAGGTCAGGCGCTCCGGGTCGAGCTGGTCGGAGGTCGAGAAGATCCGGTACCAGGCTTGCTCCTTGGTGCTGATCACCTCCTTCAGGCGATCGTCGGAGTAGTTCTGGTTGCCGACGAAGTTGATGCGCGCGATCAGCGCGGCATCGCCTTCCTGGATCTCATAGACGATGTCGACGCGGTTCTGGTCGAGCCGGATGACCTTCGGCTCGACCGTCGCGGTGAAGCGCCCGCGGCGGGCATAGGCGTCCTGGATGCGCTGGCGGTCGGCCTGCACGGCCTGCGGCGTGTAGACCGCACGCGCCTGCAGCTGGATCTCCTTGCGCAGGTTGTCGTCGGAGATCTTGCGGTTGCCCTCGAAGGCGATGCGGCTGACGATCGGGTTCTCGACCACCTCGACCAGCACGCGGTTGCCGTCGCGGCCGACCTTCACGTCGGCGAACAGCCCGGTGGCGAAGAGCGACTTCAGGCTGCGGTCCAGCCGGTCGGCGTCGAACCGGTCGCCGGGCTGCAGCAGCATGTAGGAGCGGACGGTATCCGCCTCGATGCGGTTGTTGCCGCGCACCTCGATCGAGCGGATGACGTTCGGATCGGCCGGTGCGGCACGCGCGGGCGCGGCCGGCGCGGGGCGCGGCTGCGCCGCGGCCGGGTCGGCGAGCAGCACCGGCAGGACGCCGAGCAGGGCAGGCAGCAGCAGGCGGGAAAAAAGGGACAAGGGCTTGCCGTTTGCTGGAGGACCGGAGGGGCGCGGAGAATAGCCGCACCCCCCGCGAGTCGCCACCCCAGCCCTAGCGGGCCCCGTTGCGGCCGGATTTCGTTGGTAAGCGGAACGGGCCGATTCAGCCCTCCGCGCCTCGCGGCGCTGCGGCCATCGGGCCGTCAGCCGAACATCCGGCTGACCCACTTGCCGATGCCGCCCTCGATGATGTCGTTGCCGGAGGCGAAGAGGAACAGCGCGATCAGCAGCGCGAAGCCGGCGCGGAAGCCGTATTCCTGCACCTTCGGCGGCAGCGGCCGGCCGCGGATCGCCTCGGCGGCATAGAACAGCAGGTGGCCGCCATCGAGCACCGGGATCGGAAACAGGTTGAGCAGCCCGAGCGAGACCGAGAGCACCGCCATCAGGTTGACCAGCGGCGAGATGCCGAGATTGGCCGCCTCCCCGCTGATCTCGGCGATCCGGATCGGCCCGCCGAGTTCCTTCGCGCTGCGCTGGCCGGTCAGCATCTCGCCGATGCCAACGAGCGTCTGCCAGGTGACGTCCCAGGTCTGCGCCGCGCCGGCGCCGACCGCGGCGATCGGGCCGAGCTTCTCGAAGCGCGCCGCACCACCCTGGATGCCGAGCCGGCCGGTGGCGTTCGGCCCCTCCCCGCTCGCCTCGGGCACCGCGGTGACGGTCACCTCCGAGCCATCGCGCACCACGCGCACCGCGATCGGCTGGCCGGCGCGCGGCTGGACGTAGCGCTGCACCTGCTCGAAGCGCTGCACCTTCTGGCCATCCAGCGCGACGATCTCGTCGCCCGCTTTCAGCCCGGCGCGCTCGGCCGGAGAGCCGGCGACCACCTGGCCGACGCCGGTGCCGCCGACCGGCTGGCCGACCGCCATGAAGAGCCCGGCGAAGAGCAGGATCGCCAGCAGGAAGTTGGCGATCGGCCCGGCGGCGACGACGATGGCGCGGGAGCCCACCGATTTCTCGTGGAAGGTCTCGCCTGGGCGCCAGGTGGCGCGCTGCTCGGGCGAGGCCTCGGCCGGGTTCTCCTGGCCGTGCAGCTTCACGTAGCCGCCGAGCGGGATCCAGCCGAGCCGCCACTCGCAGCCGGTCCGGTCGGTCCAGGTGGCGAGCGACCTGCCGAAGCCGATCGAGAAGGCATCGACCCGGACGCCGCGCCAGCGCGCGGCCAGGTAATGCCCCATCTCATGGATGAAGACGAGCACGCCGAGCACGATGGCGAAGGCAATCAGCGTGCGCGGGAGCGCCGGCAGGGCGGACCAGAGCGAGCCGAGGAAATCCAAGATCGAGCCCTCCTGACGGGCAATCACACGGTGTGGTTAGGCCGCGGCGCGCCGCGCGGCGATCCGGCCGGCAACGCCCCGCGCCTCGGCATCGAGCGCGATCACCGCCTCGAGGCCGGAGGTCGCCGGCGCGCCGAGTTGGTCGAGCGTTTCCTCGACCACCGCGGCGATGTCGAGGAAGCCGAGCCGGCGCTCGAGGAAGAGCGCGACCGCGACCTCGTTCGCCGCATTGAGGATAGTTGGTGCGCCGGCCCCGGCATTCAAAGCCTCGCGGGCGAGCCGAAGTGCGGGGAACCGCTCGGGGTCGGGGGCGAAGAACTCCAGCCGGGCCAGGCTCGCGAGGTCGAGCCGCGGCAGCGCCACACCCATGCGGTCCGGCCAGGCCAGGCAATGCGCTATCGGGGTGCGCATGTCGGGTGTGCCGAGTTGGGCCAGCAGCGAGCCGTCGGCGTATTGGACCATGCCGTGGACCGCCGATTGCGGATGCACCAGCACCTCGATCCGGTCGGGCGACACCGGGAAGAGCCGCGCCGCCTCGATCACCTCGAGGCCCTTGTTCATCATGGTCGCGCTGTCGACCGAGATCTTGGCCCCCATCGACCAGACCGGGTGCTTGACCGCCATCTCCGGCGTCGCCGCCCGCATGGTGGCGAGGTCGGCAGTGCGGAAGGGCCCGCCCGAGGCGGTCAGCACGATCTTCTCGATCAGCGCCGGGTCCTTGGCATCGAGCGCCTGGAAGACCGCATTGTGCTCGGAATCGCAGGGCAGCAGCCGGGCGCCGGTCCGGGCCGCGAGCGCGGTCACGATCTCGCCGGCGCAGACCAGGCTTTCCTTGTTGGCGAGTGCCAGGGTGCCGCCGCGCTCGAGCGCGGCCAGCGTAGAGCGCAGCCCGGCCGCACCCACGATCGCCGCCATGGTCCAGTCGACCGGACGGGCGGCGGCCTCGACCACCGCCTCGGGGCCGGCGGCCGCCTCGATGCCGCTGCCGGCCAGCGCCTCGCGCAGGGCGCCGAGCCGTGACGGGTCGGCGACCACCGCGAGCCGGGCGCGGAACTGCTTGGCCTGGGCGGCGAGGGCGGCGACGTCGCTACCGGCGACCAGCGCCTCGATCGCATAGGTGCCGGGGGCGGCGGCCGCCACCAGGGCCAGGGTGCTGCGGCCGATCGAGCCGGTGCTGCCGAGAATCGTCAGGCGCTTCATGCGGCCACTCTACCCCATCGCCGGCCCGGGGCGGAGCCCTGCCTGTTCATCGCCAGAACGCGCCCCCCGCCGCCAGCAGTGCCGCCACGGGCGCCGCCGCCAGCACCCCATCCAGCCGGTCCAGCAGACCACCATGGCCGGGGATCAGGGAAGAGCTGTCCTTGACCCCGTAATGCCGCTTGATCCAGCTTTCGAACAGGTCGCCGGACTGCGAGGCGAGGCCGAGCAGGGCGGCGACGGGCAGCACCCGGGTGGCGGCGAGGCTCGCCGGCGCGAGCGCCTCGGCGACCGCAAGCCCGGCCAGCATGGCGGCGACGAGGCCGCCCGCCGCGCCCGACCAGGTCTTATTCGGCGAGATGCGCGGCGCGAGCTTCGGCCCGCCGAGGAACCGGCCGGCGAAATAGGCACCGATGTCGCTGGCCCAGACGATCACCAGCAGGAAGAGCACCGCGCCGCCGCCGGCCGGCCCGGCGCGAAGCGCCAGCAGGGCGAGGCCCGCCGCACCAAGGTAGAGCACGCCGAAGCCGAGCCAGCGGTGCCGCAGCGCGAGCCCGAGCGCGCCGGCGAACAGCCCGACCGCTGCCGCCGGCCAGGTGCCGCTCAAGCCGAGGCCGGCCGCGAGCAGCACGATGACCGGCACCGCGAGGCCCGGCGGGCGGCGCCAGTCGAAGCCGCAGAGCCGGACCCATTCCCAGGCGAGGCCAGCGAGCGCCGCCAGGACAAGCGCCGTCCAGGCAACGCCGCCGAGCCACAGCGCGAGCAATGCCGCCGGCAGCAGGATGGCGGCCGAGACGACGCGCTTGCGGAGGTCCGGCCAGCGACCGGGGCGGGCGGCGTCAGCCGGTGCGGGCACCGTAGCGCCGCTCCCGCCGGCCATAGTCTCGGAGGGCCTCGGCGAAATGCTGGGCGCCATAGTCGGGCCAGAGCACGTCCTGGAAGACGAACTCGGCATAGGCGGCCTGCCAGAGCAGGAAATTCGACAGCCGCTGCTCGCCGGAGGTGCGGATGATCAGGTCGGGATCCGGCATCCCGGCGGTGTAGAGGAAGCGGCCGACGCTGGTCTCGTCGATGCCGGCGGGGTCGAGCCGCCCCTCGCGCACGGCCTCGGCCATGGCGCGGGCGGCGGCGGCGATCTCGGCCCGGGCGCCGTAGGAGAGCGCCACGGTCAGGGTCAATCGCGTGCCGTTCGCGGTCAGCGCCTCGGCCCGCTCGATCTCGCGCGCGGCATCCGCCCCGAAGCGGGCGCGGTCGCCGATGATGCGCAGCCGGATGCCTTCCTTGACCAGGGTGCTTACCTCGGAGCGAAGGTACAGCCGCATCAGCCCGGTCAGCGCCTGCACCTCATCGGCCGGGCGCAGCCAATTCTCGGAGGAGAAGGCGAAGATGGTCAGCCATTCGACGCCGGCCTTGCCGGCGGCCTCGATGGTGCGGCGGACCGCCTCGGCGCCGGCCTTGTGGCCGAGCGGCACCGGCAGGCCGCGCCGCTCGGCCCAGCGCCGGTTGCCGTCCATGATGATCGCGACATGCCGCGGCGGCGCGGGCTCCCGTCCGGCGCCAGGCCGCACGGGCGAGAGTGCCGTGTCGTCGAACGGCGCGCGGTTCAGCACGGGCGGGAGGGGCTTGGCGCTTGCGGACATCGGTCAGACCTGCCTGATGTCCTTGTCCTTGTCAGCCAAAACCGTATCGATCTGCTTGATATAGGCGTCGGTCAGTTTCTGGATCTCGTCCGACCAGCCCTTGGCCTCGTCCTGGCTGATGGGCGCCTTCTTGTCCTTCTCCTGCGCCTTGGTCTGCTCCATGCCGTCGCGGCGGACGCCGCGGACCGCGACCTTGGCGGCTTCGGCGTATTTCTGCGCGGTCTTGACCAGCTCCGTGCGGCGTTCCTGGGTCAGCGGCGGCAACGGCACGCGGATCACCTGGCCCTCGGCCTGCGGGTTGAGGCCGAGGCCCGAGTCGCGGATCGCGATCTCGACCGCCTTGATCACCGACTTGTCCCAGACCTGCACGGACAGCAGGCCGGGCCCGGCGACCGAGACGTTGGCCACCTGGTTCAGCGGCTGGTTGTTGCCATAGGCCTCGACGCGGATCGGCTCGAGCAGCGCGGGGCTCGCGCGGCCGGTCCGGAGGCCGGAGAATTCCTTCTTCAGCAGTTCAACCGCGCCGTCCATACGGCGCGTGAGGTCCTGCTTCAGCGATTTGAGGTCGGCCGGCATGGCCCTGCTCCCCTGCTCTGCTGGCGCGCGCCCGATATAGCAGCCGCGCGGCTACTGTTCCACGACCGTGGTGAACTTGCCCTCGCCCTGCATCACGGCGGTGAAGGCGCCCGGCTCGTGGATGTTGAAGACGATGATCGGGAGCTTGTTCTCACGCGCCAGGCTGATGGCCGCGGCATCCATCACCGCGAGGTCGCGCGCGAGCATGTCGAGATAGGTCAGCGTGACGTAGCGCTCGGCCTTCGGGTTCTTGCGCGGATCGGCCGAGTAGACGCCGTCCACCTGGGTACCCTTGAGCAGGGCGTCGCACTGCATCTCGACGGCGCGCAGCGCGGCGGCGGTGTCGGTGGTGAAGAAGGGGTTGCCCGTGCCGGCGGCGAAGATCACGACACGGCCCTTCTCCATGTGCCGGATGGCGCGGCGGCGGATATAGGGCTCGCAGAGCGAGGCCATCGGGATCGCCGACTGCACCCGGGTCGGCAGGCCGGCCCGCTCGAGCGCCGATTGCATGGCAAGCGCGTTCATCACGGTGGCCAGCATGCCCATGTAGTCGGCCTGGGCGCGGTCCATGCCGGCGGCCGCGCCGGCGATGCCGCGAAAGATGTTGCCGCCGCCGATCACCAGGCAAACCTGAACGCCGAGATCCACCACACCCTTCACGTCCTGGGCGATGGCCTTCAGGGTCGGGGTATCGAGGCCGTAGTCGCGCTCGCCCATCAGCGCCTCGCCGGACACCTTGAGCATGACGCGCTGGTAGCGGGGCGGGGAGCTCATGCGGAGTCCGTAGGTTGAGCGGCGGGCAGCTTTACTGACTGAATCGCCCCGCCGCAAGCGCGCGACGGGGCCGATCCGCGGATCAGCTCTTGCCGACGCCCGCGGTCGCCGCGACCTCGGCGGCGAAGTCGCTCTGCGCCTTCTCGATGCCTTCGCCGAGCTGGAAGCGGGCGAAGCCGGTCAGCTGGCCGCCGGCCTTCTTGACCACTTCCTTGACCCGGCTCTCGCCGTCATGGACCCAGACCTGCTCGAGCAGCACCACTTCCTCATAGTATTTGCGGATCCGGCCATCGACCATCTTCTCGATGATCGCATCCGGCTTGCCCGAGGCGCGGGCCTGCTCGGTCAGCACCGCCTTCTCGCGCTCGAGCGCCGAGGGGTCGACCGAGGAGGTATCGAGCGCATCCGGCTTCGCGGCCGCGACATGCATGCCGATCTGCCGGCCCAGCTGCTCGAGCGCGTCGAGCTCCGAGCTGCCCTCGAGCGCGACCAGCACGCCGATCTTGCCGAGGCCCGGCTTGATCGCGTTGTGGGTATAGGTCGCGACGGTGCCGTTCTTGACCTCGAAGCGCTTGGCGCGGCGGATGGTGATGTTCTCGCCGATGGTCGCGATCAGGTCGTTCAGCTTCTGCTCGACGCTGTACTTGCTGCCCGGATACTCCGCGTGCTTCAGCTTCTCGACGTCGTCGCCGAAGGCGAGCACCAGGCCGGCCAGCTCCGAGACGAAGGCCTGGAAGTTCTCGTTGCGGGCGACGAAGTCGGTCTCGGCGTTCACCTCGATCATCGCACCGACCTGCGGGCCCGTGGCGACGCCGACCAGGCCTTCGG
>Ga0114976_10000513_pt1 | contig 24253 bp, 26 predicted proteins | sample S_130805_EF_Meta_FD_87319 | JGI IMG/M metagenome (GOLD analysis project Ga0114976, IMG submission 87319) | Freshwater microbial communities from Lake Simoncouche, Canada to study carbon cycling - S_130805_EF_MetaG | ecosystem: Environmental > Aquatic > Freshwater > Lake | place: Lake... | reverse complement strand
CTGGCAAGAAAAATACCCTGTATGTATAGAGAACAATACAAAGGAAAACGAATATTTTTTCAAATTGGCGGCAGTAGCGCTGGGAGGTCGTGGTGAAGACGAAAAAGATAAATACCGCGATAAAATAATGAGAAATGTTCTCAAAGAAGTGGTATTGGATAAACAATCAATGGTTCTCCAATAAAACCCCCTAAAAGTCACCCATGTAATAAAAATTGAATTAATCTTATAAACAATTCATTATCAGCAAAATACAAGAAAACTTTTATTGAAAATGTACAAAATAAACAAATGGATTGATATTGAAAATAGTAAAGATGATAATATTTGGAACAATTTATCATTTAATCCAAATCCAAATGCTATACATTTTTTAGAAAAAAATCCTGATAAAATTTATTATTGGTGGTTAACATTTAACCCAAACGCTATTCATTTATTAGAAAAAAATCCAGATAAAATTAGTTGGTATAATTTATCACAAAATCCAAATGCTATTCATTTATTAGAAAAAAATCCAGATAAAATACATTGGCCTTCATTATCAAGCAATCCAAATGCTATACATTTATTAGAAGCAAATCCAGATAAGATTGAATGGGCGTTTTTATCAGAAAATCCAAATGCGATTCATTTATTAGAAGCAAATCCAGACAAAATTAGTTGGTATAATTTATCATATAATCCAAATGCGATTCATTTATTAGAACAAAATCCAGATAAAATTTGTTGGGGTGCTTTAGTAGATAATCCAAATGCTATACATTTAATAGAACAAAATCTGGATAATTTAAATTCTAATTGTTGGTGGCGATTAACCAGAAATCCAAATGCTATTCATTTATTAGAAAAAAATCCATATAAAATTGATTTGTGTATGTTAGTACGCGTGCCAAGTATGCTTGATTATGATTATGAAAAAATAAAAACGCGGTGTAATATTTATAAAGAAGAAATTATACAAAAAACAATGCACCCTTCAAAAATTCAAAAATATTTAGATATGGGAATTAGTATTGATGAATTAGATAATCATTTATAGCTATTTTTGAAAAGGTGGACTAAAATGTTTGTAAAATTGGTCATTTTACTCGGTGATGCTGTAAAAACCAAAAATAATTTTGAAATTATTGTTACCATAAAGTTTTTTTATTTTTTGTTTATAAGTATAAAAACAAATATATTATATTATATTTTTAATCATATTAAAACATCTCATTAAAAACCCTTGGTGATGTTCTCCATCTTTCTTTTCCAATTGTGGTAAATATGTATTATTTATTACTTTTACTTGTGATTTCAATGCCTGTTTTGAGAACTTACCAACTGGTTGTAATTTATAAATATTATCTCTATGTGTATTTTCAAAATTATTATATTTCAATAACAAATAATAATATATTTCATAGTAAACATCACTCATTTTCTTATGACGTATTTTAAACTTGAAAATCTTTTCATATAATTCTTTTTCATTCTTTTTCAATTCATAATCTTTCCCATGTATTATTGTATTCAATACAATATTATTCCATATATTATTGATAATTGGATTTCCAAATGTATCAATATGATCATTATCTAATATGGAATCCATTAGATAAATTATAAATTCAAATGCTTCAAACATTTTTATCTTTTCTGTTATATGTTCTAAAAATCGTATTTCAATGCCATGATTATAATGTTTATTGAAATTTATATCAAACCCTATTTCATCTAATTTTGTGTATGAATTGTTTTTATAATATTCATTGAACCACCAATTTGATAATTTATTACAAGCTAATTCGGTTACAGGTTTGGATAATATTTTACCTTTCAACATTTCATCTGTATTATATGTTCCAACACCAATATATCTTGATACTGCTGTTCTTTGTGAAGCATTTGAGAACTTATGTTTTTCTGGATAGTTATTCATACCAGCAAATAGGTCTGGAGTTCCATAAATTGATACTAAAAATGGTTCCATCCATTGTATCATTTTTATTCCCTTTTTGTGGTCGTGATTGAATTTCGCCATATCTTTTATTTGTAAGTTCTCATCTAATTCTGTTGGTAATGTTAAATTATAATGTAGTGTTCCATTATTAAATATTGTTACATTTTTATAATTCGTCATAAATGTAGCAAAAGAGTGGTTGTTTTCCATGATTTTTATATCACCGTGTTCTCTAAATATCTCCTTTTGTTTGAAAATTTCATTTAATTCTGTTATAAATGTTGTTTTGTTTTTTGATAATTCACATACAACATCTTGTAAAGTTATATTATAAAACTTTAGTGTATTAAATTCTATTGTATCTCCGTCAAATAACCACTCATTATCCATATTCTTTTTGAAATATTCATTTTCTTCTTGTATTGTTTCTAATAATATTTCACCTATAAATTTAGGGTTTGGTTCTCCTAATTTCGTGTATAATGTCTTTGGATTATTGTGTTTATCTGTTTTTGTGAAACTATGTGAATTCATTAATACTGGTACTTTTACTTTTTTTGTTCCTTGTATAAAATGTTTTAATGCTTTTATAAAATCAAAATGCTTATAATTTTCAAAATAATTCACACTATAACGTTCTCGTTTACAACTTTTTATAAAATTTTCTTCATTGATTTCTAATTTTTTTTCAAATTCTAAATATACTTCATTTTCTATACCTAACCCCCAATATGTTGAATCTTTTTGATATTGTTCTTTATATTTTAAATGTTTTTTTTCCATTTCGTGTTCATCGCCATTCCCTTTACTTATTATGACTGAATTATCCATTCTTTGTATAATTATTATACATATTTTTTATTGGTTTATATTACTAATTACAATATTTTAGTATTATAATATAGAGTATTTAAGAATATAATGGATTTTGAATTGAATAAAATTAAAATGATTTATTTACGATGTGAAATAAACGATAATGAAAAAAGAACTCCAATTATACCGAGTGATATTCCAAAATTAATATATAGTGGGTTCACTGTTTATGTTGAAAGTTCTTATAATCGCATTTACTCAGACATAGAATATCTTAATGAAGGTGCTTTTATTACAAATAAACCTTGGTTTCACTCCGATTTTCAATATGCTTTAATAGTTGGATTAAAAGAAATAATAGAACTTGATAAATTATCTAATCATAAACATCTTTATTTTGCTCATTGTTATAAAAATCAACATAATTCTCAATGTATTTTAAATTCGTTTTTCAATTCCAAAAGTATTATTTATGATTTTGAATATTTTTATAATAGCGATAAAAAACGCCTCATTTCTTTTGGTTATTATGCTGGTATTACTGGTGCTATTATCACATTATTACATTATTCTCTTAAACAAAATGGTTGTCAATTATCTAAACTATCTCATTGGAAAAATTTTTATTTTATTTTAATGGATTTATTAAATAAAAAATCGGTATTTGAGAACATTTCTATTGGTATTGTTGGTGCGAATGGTAACTGTGGTTCTGGTGTTACATTTATTCTTGATAGATTGGGATTAGAATATAATATATATGATAGAAATAGTGACAAAAGTAATTTAAAATCACACGATATACTATTCAATTGTATTGTTTTACACGAATTATCCACTGAAATATGGTTTCATGAAAATACGATTTTTAATAAAAATATAATTATTAGTGATATTAGCTGTGATTATTCCAAACCAAATAATCCTATCAATATTTATTCTAAAAATACTACTTGGGAGAACCCTGTTTTTCAATATAATGACTTCGTTGATATTATTGCTATTAATAATTTACCTTCACTATTACCAAAAGAAAGTTCTGATTTCTTTTCTTCCAAATGTGTTGAATTATTAAATGATATTCAAAAAGATGAGAACCTTTATTGGAAAAATAATGAATTTGTTTTCTATGATAAATTTGGTCCTCTTTGAAAGTTTTTTTTGATAAAAATATATGAAAAAATAAATCATATTCTTACATGGGATTAATTATAGACATTTTTATTTATAAATAAAAATGTTATTCATTAAAATTATAAATTGCTATCATCATTATCATTATTATCATTAGTAACATTATTATCATTAGTAACATTATTATCATTAGTAACATTATTATCATTAGTAACATTATTATCATTAGTAACATTATTATCATTAACAATTTCGTTATTAATAATTCCACTAATTCTATTATTATTATCATCATTATTATCATCATTATTGACTATATTTTCTAATTTTTCAGCGGCATTAATTATTTTTTTATCAATTATTGTCGTTTCCTCTTTTGATAATTGAATATTTTGGAAAGTTGGGTTAACTTCATCGTTAGTTTTTTCATTGTTAAAGAAATCATCTAATTTTTGTTTATCTAATTTACCAAATAGATAATCTGCATATAATTCATATGTAGTACCTAATACATTAGCTAGGTTTTGATTATATGATGTATAATATTTTTTTTTATTTATTTCTTCATTTTTTTCTTCAATTTCATTAACCCCTTGTATAATTTTTGTGAATATTCCATTATAATAATCTTGTTCATTACGATAAACTGTCCTGGTTCCAAAACTTATATTTTCAAAGGATATGAAACCAAAAACATTTCTTGGTGTGTCTGTGTAGTTATAAAAGGTAACAAATTTTTCATATTTTTTATTATATATAAAAAAAATCCCTTTCACATTTTTCCAAAGAGTTTTATTTTCTAAAAAATCTAACGATTTATAATTATTATCCCAACCATGTAATTTATCTTGTGTAGCAATAATATTTTCTTCTATTTCATTGTTATTACTTTTACTACTAAATTTATTTGCTATTTTTTCTAAAAACGCATAACTTTTACTAATAAATTCGGGTTTTTTTAGTTTGTTATAACTATTAATTATACCTGATTCAATTGGGGCATTAATGTTATCGATAATATCTTCTCCAGCTCCATCAGCAGTTGCTCCAAAAGCAGTTAAGAATAAAAATAATACAAATATTATTACAAAAGCAAACGCATTAGCTGGTATGAATGAAATAACATAAACCAATATTTTCAATATGTAATACGATGGTTTTGAAAAACGTATAAAATTATTTCGTAATAAAAATAATCTTTCGTTCAAATTTATATTATAAAAAGCATACAAAGTTATATTATCTTTTACTATTCTCAAAGCATCAGATATTTTGTATTGTAAATATGTATCTTTTAATTCAGCGTAATCAACGACGTAATCAAACCCATAATCCTTATTTATCAATTCTTCTAAATTATTATATTGTTCGTCTTGATCTTTTTTTGATTTAGACATAGTAAATGCTGTTTTTATATTGTTCAATTTCTCTTTTATATAACCGAATTTGTCTCTTATTTTTTGCGTAAAATTTGATTTGATGCTTTTGAAGTTATCTTTTATATTACTGAATTTGTCTCTTATTTTTTGTGTAGTATTTGATTTGATGCTTTTGAAGTTATCTTTTATATTACCGAATTTGTCTCTTATTTTTTGCGTAATATTATAATTATATTTTCCTAATTTTATACCACCTTTATAGCTTCTTTTGTTAGTTCTCCTAAATGCTTTTTTACGAATTTTGGATTTTTTTTGATTATTATATATTTTCTTTGTCTTATTCATATATATTATATTATATTATATTATTATTATTATTATTTTACACCGTTGAAGAATTAAATCCGCACAGCGAATAATTCTTCAACTAAGTTACCAGTTACACATTGAACCATAGCACCCATTAGGGTGCGGTTTCAAATCTTCACTGGTATAATTGTTAAATCGGTTGTTGTAAAAATATTCAATTATAATAAGTAAGTGTTGAAATTGTATTTTTGTAATTACAATTCTGCTTTTTCACTCGTAAATGCTTTGATTATTTAGTTAAATAAATAAAAAATATTTATTTGTATTCATTATATGGAAAATTCTATTATTTTAAATGAAGTGGATTTGTCTGCTAATATTTTTCAACCATTTGATATTTCAGAATGCGTTATCAATGAAACTGTCGTTGGTAATGAATTGAAATATTGTGAAAGTATTCGCGAATATTTTTATTATACCGGTTATACTGGCTGTTCTGGTCCTACTGGCCCTAGTGGAATGACCGGTGATATGGGATATACTGGTCCCACAGGTCCAACAGGTTCTGTCTACCTTTCCAATACATTTTTGAGTGTTTTTAATACAAATCAACAAGATGTTCTCTTTAATAAACCTATTGTTTTCAATAATGATAATTCTGTTTTGGGTGATTGTATACATATTCCAAATAGTTCTCAATTATTATTTTGGAGAACCGGTTATTATTATGTTTATATCAATTTATATCATATTGAAGGATGCCAATTCTCTCTCTATAAAAATTCTACATCTATTATTCCTGGTAGTACTATTGGTTCTCTTAGTGGAACTACTCAAAACTCTTCTTCGTTGATTTTACAAATTAATGATAGTGATATGATTTACCAAACTGGTTTATCGCCTACTGGTTATGCTTGTAATATTGAGCTTATTAACATAACCCCTTTTGTTCAATCTATTACACTTTATGATGCGAGCAGTGTTGGATTTACTATACCTCAAATTAATGCTACTATTTCTATTTTCTTTTTACATGGTTGAGAACCTTGAATACTATTTTACATTTTTGATTTTTGTTGTTTTCTTTATAATGATATCTAGTGTAATATTTTTTTGTTAAAATATTTTTTGTTTTTATATTATATATATTTAAAATGTCCAGTAGAAAACATCGCGATAGCGATTATGATGATGATAGTGATTGTAGTGTGTGTGATAAATGTAAAAAACGCGAACAATATAAAAAATGTAAATCCAAAAAATGTGATAAGTGTAAAAAACCAGAGAAATCTAAAAAATGTAAATGCCAAGATAATACTGAACCCGATAAAAATATAGAAGTCAAAAATGAAGGTAATTGTATTACTATTACTATCAAACAATGTTCTTAATAATTTTTTTTATAAATTTACAATTGTATTTTTTTCACTTTATACATGGTAATATAGCGAACATTATTTTTGTATTTTTTTTATTATGTAGTATTGATATATAATAATATTTTATTATATTCCAACTGAGTGTTATAATAGCGATGACGAATGTAATAAACATTCCAGAAGTTACCACGAAAAAACGTGTGAAAATAAAAAATCTAATAAACATAATTGTAGTTCTAAAAAGTCTTGTAGCAAAAAGAAATATCCTTGTAAAGAAGGACGCTCCGGTAAAGATGGTAAAGATGGCCGCAATGGATTAGACGGTCAAGATGGTAAAGACGGCGAAAATGGTAAAGATGGTAAAACCGGGCGCGATGGTAAAGATGGTCGTGATGGTAAAGATGGTAATGATGGTAAAGATGGTGAAGATGGTCGTGATGGACGCGATGGTAAAGATGGTAAAGATGGTAAAAATGGAGAAGATGGTATAAATGGAGAAGACGGTCGTGATGGTCGTAATGGTAAAGACGGTCGTGATGGTAAAGATGGCGAAAATGGTAAAGATGGTAAAGACGGCGAAGATGGATGTGATGGAGAAGATGGTCGTGATGGTAAAGATGGTAAAGATGGTAAAGATGGAAAAAATGGCGAAGATGGTTGTGATGGTAAAGATGGAAAAAATGGCGAAGATGGTAAAGATGGTTGCGATGGTGAAGATGGTAAAGACGGTGTAAACGGCAAAGATGGTAAAAATGGCGAAGATGGTAAAGACGGTGTAAACGGCAAAGATGGTAAAAATGGCGAAGATGGTTGTGATGGCAAAGATGGTAAAGACGGTGTAAATGGCAAAGATGGGTGTGATGGTAAAGATGGTTGTGATGGTGAAGTAGGAGCTACTGGTCCAACAGGACCTGCTGGTCCAAAAGGATCTACTGGTGCTACTGGTTCAATTGGTGCTACTGGTTCAATTGGTGCTACCGGTTCCACTGGTGCTACTGGTCCTAAAGGTGAACCTGGTGTTACTGGTCCTAAAGGTGAACCTGGTGTTACTGGTCCTAAAGGTGAACCTGGTGTTACTGGTCCTAAAGGTGAACCTGGTGCTACTGGTGCTAAAGGTGAAACTGGTGCTACCGGCTCACAAGGTGCTATTGGCGCAACTGGTGCTACTGGTTTGATTGGTCCAACAGGACCAGCAGGTATTTGTGATTGTAGTTGTGTACAATATATCAATACATTCACAACTGATACAAGTGGTGGACCTCAAGATGTAAAATTAATTTATTCAATACCAAATATAATGAATTATATAGTTTATGGTTTTGATGCGGCTGGACTACCAAGTCGTTTATATATTAATATTGGCGAAACACCATCACACGAAAATGGTATTGGGTTTGTAAATGACCTTGGTGGTAATAATGAAATTGACGCATTACATTTTGCTCAAATTGATTTGGCTGATTATATTAGAGTTAAAACAAGTAAATGTGCTAATCCAACTATAAAAATTGGTAGTATTCAAGTTGGCGAAGATTTCATTATTTATGGGTCAAATACATTAGGTCAAAAAGGAACTCAATTATATACCTATAAAAATACAACTGATAATACTGAAGCAAATGCTTCTAAAGAAATAGTTATTCCATGTTATAATATGACGGATTTAAGTAAGACAGGTGATATCTATTTATATGGAACAATTCCATATCGTTATATTTCTATTGGAACTTCAAATGGCAATATTACATTCAATTTAATTACTTTCAATCTATGTAGTTGTTAATGATACTTCAGCATAGTTGAATATTTTTCAACTGGTATAAATAATAAATATATAATTATACTTATTATTTTATAATGTGGTTCGCCAATCATCATTAGTCATCGCAACTACTACATTTATCTGTCAATGCCAATATTTTTATTGTTTTACATAAGTTTTTGATTAATTTTTGTAAAATAATTATTATTGTTTTTTTTAAATATTTTTCCATCTCATCTTGAAAACATAATATTAATTTAATTTGTTGATAATTTAACACACTTATCCAAATATATATATCCATCTCTTCTGATTTTTTTATTAGTTCATTTATGTGTTCCCTATAATCAATTAGTGGGATTATACAAATATTCTCTACAAATTATGTAATCAATTGAATGAAGTATTATATTCGCCGCATCTAATTCCCCTGATGCTGTTATAGATATAAACCTATAATCCTTTATATATGGTATTGGAACATTTTGTATATTTGGACTATCTTTTGAAGAATATAATAATACACCTTGAGAACCTAATTCATTAGAACCATACAATGAAAAACCTTCGTGTTTTTGAATATCTTTTATTGTAATATTTGGAACTGAACCATCTACCAATTTACTTATTATACCCGATAAATCTAATTGTATAAATGTTGATTTATTTATTTCATGGTCTACATCTATTGCTAATCCTAAACCATTCTTATCTGAAATTATATTATTAGAATATAAATTTGTAGGTAAATTATTTGTTGGTAATTTTATAAATCCATAAGCGGTTAGTGTTATACCATTCAATGAATAATTGTTTGATATTCCCAAATGTCCCAAATCTGTATCAAAATAAATTGTTTGTTTTAATGGTGTACAAATTTTATTTTGTTCTGGTTCAGTCCCATTATCCCGTCAAGATGATGTTGGTTTTGTTTGTTTATTTCCTGAGTTATCAGTTTGTCCAGATGGTTTTTGTTGTGCTTGATTATCAGTTTGTCCAGATGGTTTTTGTTGTGCTTGATTATCAGGTTGTCCAGATGGTTTTTGTTGCGCTTGATTATCAGGTTGTCCAGATGGCTTTTGTTGTGCTTGATTATCAGTTTGTCCAGATGGCTTTTGTTGTGCTTGATTATCAGGTTGTCCAGATGGTTTTTGTTGTGCTTGATTATCAGTTTGTCCAGATGGTTTTTGTTGTGCTTGATTATCAGTTTGTCCAGATGGTTTTTGTTCAGATTGTTGTTGTTTATTTCCGGATGATTTTTCATTGTTATTTTGTTGTGAACTTTTTTGATTTGATTTAATCAATGGATTACTTTGTTTAAAAAATGATGATTTACTATTATTTCTTGAATTTTGTCTGTTATAACCATTTCTTGAACCATCATAATTATCATTTTCTTCTTCTTCTGATTCTGTTTCAGTAGATGAACTACTTGAACTGGAATTTGAATGAGAACTATCTGAAGTGGAATTTGACCTAGAACTACCTGATGATGAACTACTAGAACTTGATGATGAATTGTCTGATGAACTGCTTGACCGAGAACTTATATATGACCTTAAACTTGATAATCTATCACAACTTTCTTCATCTGAACTTGAACTGGAATCGGATGAACTGCTGCTGCTACTACTAGATGATGAATGTCTTGACGAACCACTTAACCTTCAACGACGACCTCTTGAACCTCTATCCCCTCTACCTCTTCCATATCCTCCTCTATCATATCCTCTATCATCATACCATTCTAATATTTTCAAAACATTATTTTCATTATTTGCTACATTCAAATCATCACGAAGTCTATTTCTATCAAGTGTATCAACAGTACCAATAACATCTTGAGCACGTTGGTCTACTTTCATCTTGATTTCACAGCAACATTCAGCCATTTCTTTAGATAATTCTTGTTTGTTCTTAAGAGCTTCATATTTGGCTTCTTGTAATTGTAATGTTACACATTCTTTTGCCTTTTGTTGTTCTAATAATATAGCAGCAAAATGATTATCTTGTTTACTCAATAGAGCAGCAAAATGGTTATCGGCTTTACTATCTGAGTAATGGGCTGATTTTTGTTGTTCTAACAATAATGAAGAATAGTGATGGTCTACTTTATTATCAATTAAAGATGAAGCTTTTTGGTTTTCTAACATTAAAGAAGCATAATGACCATCATTTTTACTAAGCATAGCAGCAAATTGGTTATCAACTTTACTTGTAATGAAATTCAAGTTCTTTTGGCCTTCTAATAAGTTAGAAGCATAATATTGAGAGCCTTGTTGTGCTAAGTCAGCTTTTGTTCGTAAATGTTCTTCACTTAAATTTTGAAATCCACTGGCCATTGCGGTTCTACCTTCCCAAGCACCATCGGTTACGTGTTTTGTTAAAACATTCAAATTTTGTGTATTAGCTGATAATATTTCACTTGCGCTACGATTGACATCATTTAATATTGAATGACGAACATCAGTTAAACTCTGACCTAATATGCCAGATGATGTAAGTGTTTGAATACGATTTTCACCTGCATTACGCTCAATAGTGCCTAATAGACCAGTAAATGTATCTTTTACTACTCCAACTGCTTCCATACCGTTTTTATCAACAGCTCTTAGAATATCACGTGCACTATCATTAGCAGCTTGTCTTGAAGCAGCATCTGTTATAGTGGTTGTTAAACGACCTTCACCTGCTACTTTTTCAATAGCAGTCATGATATTACCACCGTTTCTTTCAACAGCACTATTTATTTGACCATTGATACGTTCAGTTGTAGCCATATTATTAGCACCATTTCTTTCAACAGCAGTTGCTAATTGACTATTAACACGTTCTGTTGTTGCCATACCATTAGCTGATGTTCTTTCAACAGCAGTTGCTAATTGGTTATTAACACGTTCTGTTGTAGCCATATTATTAGCGCCATTTCTTTCAATAGCAATTGCGTTTTGCATATTACCATCGTATAAGTTTTTGTTAACACCAGCTAGTTCACTGGTCAAAAGTCTTTGAGCATCGTTTATTGTTCCAATTGTCTTGTTTGTTGACTCGTAAATATTGGTTGTTAATGCGTTGTTTTGCATAGCAGCCAAGATTTGGGTTGGGTCAAGAGAGTAAGGATTGTAAGGTGGGTACACGTTGTTTTGCCATGAAGGCATCGCTGGGTTTGTCGGTAATGACATATAATACTATTATAGAAAATATTTTACAAAATATTTTGCTAAAAAATACACACCATTTATGCTGTAATACAATTGTAATTACAATTTTAATTTTGTGATTGTGTTTTGTATTTGTAATCAATGAGACCATAATTGTGAATTTTGTAAAACGAACACACCATAAATGCTTTAGTAATTTTATTATTTATAAAAAATCATAAAAATAATTTATTTCTATTTTATATAAATCGGGGGTATTGTAATATGCCTGATTATGATAGTAAATATCTGAATACTTATCTCAATGGTATAACATATGAAAACGCTTTTTGGAAAAGTAGGTATAATAATCTTTGGCAACAATTTTTATTTTTACAAAATGAAAATTATAGATTACAAAATCTGTTGAATGAATGCTATGAATTAAATAATCTTAATCTTGAGAACATTTCTAATTATACCACCGATAATACAAATAATACAACAAATAATTCTATAACTGATAATACAAAAAATAGTAATAACATTGAAATAATATCTCACTTACAAAAAAAAAATAATGAATTACTTAAAAATATTATGAATAAATCTAAAGAAATTTTTATTTTACAAGCAGAACTTGAAAAACATAAAGTAAGTACATAAATAATAACTCAATATTTTTATTGTTATAATAATAAAAATATAAGCGGGTAATGTCAGGGTATATTTTTTCTGATTAACGATAAAAAAGGTTTTTATTATTCTTCAGTCTTACCTTTTTTAAGTAGTATTTCTTCATCAATAAGTTCAAATTATATAAAACTTTTGTTTATATAGTATATAAGGTTCTATATAATGGAAACTACTAACCCTCGCATTCTATCTTTTTATAAAAATCATCCGGAAATTGATTTTGAAAATATCAATCTAATTATCATTGACTTACTTGAAAAACTCGTGTCGCAAAATTCTAATAACTCTATCAATTCACAAATTGTCAAAGAACATTTCCAAGACCCAATGTCTACACTTATTACTTCTTGCGAGGAACGTATTATTAATAGTCTTAAAAATCCAACCCGTAAACCAGTTCATAATAGTGGTTATCAATTCAAATACATTCTTAATCAAATGTATTGTTCCAGTGATGTTATGCAAATAGCGAATACAATAGGATTATATACTTTGGTTATGAAACGACCAAATAAACCAAAAATTCTTTTTGCTAATAAAGATAATGAATTGAATATTGAAACCGATGATATAAATAATTTTATAAAATTCGTTGAAGAAAATAATTGTCATGGTGTATTTGTTTCCCAAAATAGTGGTATTTCATCCAAACCTAATTACCATATTGATTATTTTAATGGTAATATGATTATTTATATTCAAAATACCGATTATTCATCCGAAAGAATTAAAATCGCAATTGATATTATTGATAATCTTTCTAGTAAACTACAAGACTTCAATAAACAAAATGATGAAAATTCTATTTCTACTAGTGTTCTCAATGATATTAATAAAGAATATCAATTATTCATTTCTCAAAAAGAAGCTTTGATTGGTGTCTATAAAGATTGTCAAAAAAAGGTTCTCTCTCAAATTGATGAATTGCGTTTTCCTTGTTTGGATAAATACTTATCCACCAAATTTACTACTCAAATACAAAAACAAGGGTTTAAATGTGACCTTTGTAAAGCGTTTAATGCTAATAATTTGAAAGCGTTAGCAGCACACAAACGCGGTTGTATTCGTAAAAATAATAATAATGTTGCGGTTGTAGCGCAAACAAATTAATGTTTTTTATGTTTTATGTTTTTGATATTTTGTGTATTCAATGATTTTATAAAATCATAATTGTAATATAGTCATTACAATTGTGAAGTCTCTTACCATTTATGCTGTTAATTTAGTTAAAATAATTTGTATATTTTATTATATAAAAATAAAGTATATAATGAGCCCATCGCCACCCACTACTCCACGTGCTGATAACCACGGCAATAGCAGCAATAACAGCAATAACAGCAACCAACACACTGGTAATATTACCATTACAAGTTCAAATGACCCTTCATACAATTCTTTTTTTGATAATTCCTACAATATTTTTGATTTATCTTATTCAGTAACCATTAATACTAATTCATCTATTGAAGAAGACGATTTGGATTGTTCAGCAAATATTTTTATACCACCTATTGTTGATTTTTCATTAAACACTACTATTGATGGCTCTGGTTACAAAATCAAATTTCAACAAGGTGTTTCTGCTGATGGTTCTAATGTTACCATTGGTCTATTTGACACCACACATCCTGAATTATATGACCCTGAAATTCACGAAAACCTCGGACAAGTAGTTACCACATATGATGACGAAACAAATAGTCAAACATCCGCTGTTCTCGCACAAATTGAATTATATGCTAGTCAAATTCAATGTTCTGATTTCCATGGTAAAGGTTCTATTGATGATTATAATAATCTTTTCAATGCCGCCGCAAAAATCGCCAATGAAACAAAACACATGCAATTGGATATAGATATTGATGGATTTGAAGAATTCGGTAGAGCCGCTGATGAACTCAGTGCTGTCTTCAATGGCTTTATTATTAAACTCCATCAAGTCAATATTATTGATGATTTCGCCTTTTTATCATCCATTGCCTCCGCACTCGGTAAAATCGTTAATCTTTCCAATATTTTCGGTAAATTCAAAGAAACTATTTTGGCCACTACCACTGTTAAATTACCAAAATCAGCACATGATACCAAAGTCATTATTGAAGGGGTTATGGGTGAAGTCAATTGTGCTATGAAATACATTAGTCATTTTGTTGATGCCAGTTTCAGTGCTCCTGCCGACGCCAATTTATCAGCTGAAGAAAAAAATATTATTGATAAAGCCGTTGAGACTATTGATAATTGGAATTTATTATGCGAACATGGTATCAGTGTTGCTCTTGAAAACAATGTTGATATTCAGTATATTACTCAAACAAGTGATGAACTCAAAAGTACTTCCAATGTTCTCAAAAATGCTACTACAAATCTTAAAAATAAACTTGCTCAATACAAATATTGTTAGGTGTTTTCTGTTTGTTATTTGAGAACTTTTTTTATAAAATATTATATGGAATAATAAATATAATATTTTGTAAAGGGTGTAAAAATATAATATTCTATAATATAATGAAATATTTATTCAATATTTTCTTCTTTATTAGTTACGTAAATGCGTTTTTATTTACTAAAATGTCCAATCGTGAGAACAGACAATTTCAAATTTATTCTCGTAAAAAGTATCCGTTTTCGCCCAATTACCACGAACATTATATCAAGCGTTTAAATTCCAAGAACATTACCGAGCAAACAAATGAAATTTTAAATGGGGATAATAGAGAAGACAGAGAAAATGATTTAGAAGAACTTTATAACAATGGTAATATTGCTAATAGAAACGCTACTGTTCGTATTATCATAAACAAAGGTAGTCTTGAGCAATTAGGACTTGGATTGGGTTTTGGTCTTAAATACAATGAACCAGAAGACGATGAAGATTTTGGGAATAATGCTAATAATGATGACTATAGCCAATATGGTGGAAAAAGAGGAAAAGGAAAAAAGAAATCCGATAACTTTGAAGTTATCAATAAATCAGCCTATAACTTTTCTCATATTGGTGGTTACGATAATGTCAAGCAAGAATTAGAACAATGCGTTGATATAATTTCCAATTATACCAAATATTCCAAATACAATGTTCGTACACCAAAAGGTCTCATTTTTGAAGGCCCGCCAGGGAATGGTAAAACTCTTTTCGCAAAAGCCCTTGCTGGTGAAGCCAAAACGAATTTTATCGCGGTTTCTGGCGCCGAATTTCAAGAAAAATATGTTGGTGTTGGCTCCAGTCGTATTAGAGAACTTTTCAAATTAGCAAAAGAAAATATACCTTGTATTATTTTTATTGACGAAATTGATGCTGTCGGTAGGAAACGCTCTACTGAAGGCGAATTATCCACTTCGGAGCGTGATAGTACATTAAATGAATTATTAGTCGCATTAGATGGTTTCAAAAATACCAATGGTATTTTCTTAATTGGCGCAACAAATCGTGCTGACTTATTGGATGCCGCATTAGTACGCCCTGGACGTGTTGATAAACGCATTTTTATCGGTAATCCTGATGAAAAAACCCGTCGTTCTATTTTGAATATCCATTTAACTGGCAAACCTGTTGAAGCCAATATTATGATTGATGATATTATTGAACAATCCAATGGTTTATCTGGTGCTCAAATTGAGAACTTGGTGAATGAAGCAATGTTGAACGCATTGAAACAAAACCGCGAAGCTATTTCTGCTTCGGATATTGAAGAAATCTTGAATAAAATGATGGTTGGATGGCAGCCCACCGAACACCAATTTACTACTGATATTATTGACCATATTGCTATTCATGAACTCGGACACGCTGTTGTCGGTCTTTTATCTAAACATCACTCCAAAATGACCAAAGTTATTATTAATCTTTCCGCACCTAAAAGCCCTGCTTATACTGTTTTTGAAAACACTGCTTCCAATATTCTAACACGCGAAGCCCTTTTTGAACATCTGATGATTTTATTAGCTGGTAGAATTGCCGAAGAAGTTTTTTATGATGTTAGTGTTACCACTGGTGCTATTAATGACTTTGAAGAAGCATTGAAATTAGCGGAAAAAATGATTGTTTATTATGGTATGGGAAAACAGGTTATTTACCCTAGCATGAGCGAAAAATACAAAGAAATGATTGATATAGAAGTCGCTGGTTTAATCAATGACGCTTATGGTTATGCGGAGTTTTTAATCCGTAACTCCAAAGATTTTATTTATGAAGGTGCTGAAATACTTAAAAAAGAAAAATTAGTAAGGTCGGAAGATTTGATTTCATTGATGAATGATAAATACAAGAGTGTTTTATCACTTAAATTGAAACAATAAGTGGTTTGATTTTGATTTTTTTAAATTCACTTAAAAATAACTTGACTAATAATGTATGTATGGCGAAATTTATTAAATTCACGAATTTTTTAGTAAATACAAATAATATATATAAAATAGTCATAAAGCCAAATAAATATAATATTCATATTATAACGAAAGCACTTAGTGGTTCTGGTTGGAATATCTTTGGATTTGGTATTGGTACTATGGCTTCATATACTTCTGAAATTGAAGTATGTGAAACGAAACATTCAACTGATTACAAAATACTTTCTGATTGGATTGATAAACAATGATATGTTTTTTATTGTTTCCAATTTCAAATGCCGAATTTTTCTAAAAATAGGTTCAACAACATTGGATACCAGTTAAAATAAGTTCCTTCATCATATGTGTTACTACATTCAGTATAATATTGAAAAAATATTTCATTTTTATTATTTAACTCGGTATAAAATAAATATGCTTTTTTCTTTTCTTCATCACTCATTATTTCATTATATGTTTTTTCAAATAATATATTAGCAAAGTCGTCGTCATTAAAATTATATATTCTTAATCCAAAAATACTACCATTATCATAAATTCCCATTTTATAATAATAAAATTATACATTTATTATTATACTATAACGCAATATTGTAAAAAATATAATATTATATGTGTTCAATTTGTAAATAACTCGGTAATTCTTGGTTTTTATACAAGTTCTCAACATAGTTATAAAATTCGGTATAAGATAAACCTTTTTCTTCTATTTTACAATTTTTTTCTATATCATTTACAATTTCTTTGTAATTGCGAATACGTTATCCTGTTTTTACATATTCATCAAAATTATGATAATGTAATAATTCTGGGTGGTTTTTCATCATAAAAGATGATATCATTAAATATTCACTAAACCGATAATAACTATGTGAGAGAGAGATTATACTATGTATCCAACTTTTTTGTTCATTGTTATTTTCGTGTATCAGTGAATATAACCCATTTAATACTTTATGGTGTAACACATAATGATGTGGAACAAATGTACCTTTTTGGGGTGGGAATACTAAATCCATTTTTGTTAATTGTAATAGAGAACCTCTATATTGTTCTACATTCCATTCTGAGCGCGCTTTTTCTTGTAAAATGGCGAATTTATAATAAGGTTCTCCAATCGTTGGGTATAATTCCCATTTTTTTAGTGGTATTAAATCCGAATCCCAAACTATAAATGGGTCTGATAAACCTTTTATTTGTGTATGAGAACCTAATTTTATTAATTGTTGATACCACCACCCAAATTCTCGCGATTTTTCATCTTGATTTTTATTAAATAAGTTCTCTATATCTATTATTGTTAACCCATAATTTTCCATAAAAAATGTTTCTTCTGGTATTCCTACTATATTAGGTTGTTTACTATTTACTATTTGTGTGACAGATTGTTCTGGAGTTATTATATAAATGGTTCTTGGATTATAAAAACATTGGATGGCTTCTGTTACTGTTCTCACCATATTATGATAACGATGTAGAGGAATAACAAAATCAATATTTTTTGATTGGTTATTCATAACATTCCTCTATTATTATAGTATATTTTTTTTTATATTTTTTTCTGTTTTTTCTATTTTTCTAAAAAATTGATTGGAATTTTATTATTATAATTACAAATATCACTAAAATGAATACTCGTAGTAAAACAAGATTATTATTACAACAACTTGATTTTCACTTTGACTTTGACCATTCCAGTGAATGTTGGAAGGAAAATAAAAAATCAATTGGTAATGGATGCTATAGTTATATTTGTGGATTTTTATTGAAAAACGGTAACCATTGTCAACGTGCTCCAATAAAAAATAAAGATTTGTGTTGTATCCATAGTAAAAATTCTTTTTCAAAAAAAACAATATAAAAATATATTATTATTTATGTTATAGTATTTGTGTTATGGAATCTGAAAATATTACTACTGTTGTTGAAGAAACCCCTGTTGAAACACCTATTGAAGACTCTGAAAAAAAAACCATTATTTTAACTGATGTTGAAGTCAATAATTCAAATATTGCTTTTAATGTCATTGTTTCTTTTTTGACTGTCGCACAAAAACGCGGCACTTTCTCTATTAATGAATCCGCCAAAATTTGGGAATGTCTTAAATTTTTTTTAACTCCTGAACAACTTGCTGGTATTAAACAATAATGTAGGGAAACCAAGGTTTCCCCTAATACCCCTTCCTTTTTATTATGAAACCCCTTTCACATGGATATTAAAAACAAAGAAAAAACAAACAAAAAAACAAAAAAATTATATTTTTGATAAATATAATTTTTCAGGATTGAGGATTGAACAATTTTTATAACCTCTTTGTAAGCAAACCCATCTTTTGAATACATTCTTCCAAAAACTCATCATCTGTCTTTTTTTCTTGTACAAAATATTTCCCTTTCAATAACTCTATCATTATATAATTCAGTTGTTCCATAGTAGCATTCAATACTAATACTTCGCCACATTTTATATTAAATAATTTGAATTTTTTACTTTTGGATGGTCGTGTCATTTTCCATAACCACGCATAAATAACCAATTGTAATTTATGGTCTAATGATAATGTGCTAGTACATTTATTTTCCCATACACTATCTTCCGATATTAAATCTACTCGTGCTGTGAACCGAAATTTCGTTGTGGTTTCCATCTCTTTTAATAAAAACTCGTCTATTTCTTCATGACCTTCTTCGTCTTTTTGTTGTATTATTATTTTTTCTATTTTGGGTTTTTTGTTCATACATTCTTTTCCAATCGTGTTCTCCAAACGCTTATTACATTGCGCGACCATTTTTGCCGTCAACCAAGTATATTCCGTTTTATCAATTTGTTTCAATTTGAAATACAACTTTTCTTGTAATGCTATGAGAACATTTGCCAAATATAAATAATCACTTATGGAACTCATATTTTCATTAACTTCATTGACGATTTCTTTTAAATAATAATGTTCGTTGGCTTTCAATTCATCAATATGATTTTGTATTAAATCGTATAATATATTCGGTATTGCTTCGTCGTTTTCACGATTAAACTTATATGTAATATAATCATAATACATACTTTGTAATGCGATCCCTGTTAAATCACTTACTTCTTCATAACCATTCTTGGTTTTTATAACATTTGGTATTGGAATTTCACTATGTTCTCCTATATCTTCTTTTGAATATATTGTTTCTATGATTGGAGATATTTTATCCAATACTGATTCAGGGACAAATTTGATTAATTCGGTTGGTGTAATATAATGTTTTTCATTTATTCCATTTGATTTATATTCATTTGGTTTTACATAAAATACACTTCGTGGATGTCCTTTAAATTGTATATAATCTTGTTTCATCATATCATAATGACCCATTTTCAAGAACTCTAATGGCCGGTCTGTTGTAAAATTATCGCTTTCTAATAAAAAGAGGCGTTCGGATGCGCGTGTGGGTGCTACATAAAGTGTATTCGGGCATTTATCTTTGGGTAAATTGCGAGCATAAAAATCCATATATCCATTATCAAACCCCACTACGAATACATATTTTCTTTGACGCCCTTTTACACTATGAAAACTGGAAAATACCACTTTACCGCCGATTACTTTTTCATCTATTTTTTCAGTATCAAACATTGGAACATGGCATGGGATACCTTGTAGCACCAATACATTCTCCATTTTTCGGATATTACTATTGATGCCTTTTACTGACGCACCTAATATAAATATATCACTAGGAAGCGCACCGTTATCTAGTAATTTAGTGACTTCAAATATTACCATTTTTTCTATGTTTGACCTTGAATTACGTATATAAACTACTTTGTCACCATCCCGGCATGCTTCTAATCGTTGTTCTCCTAACATTACTGTGTTGATAAATGAACACATTTGGTTTGTTATTCTATAGGACATTTTCATATTACATTTTACAAATTCGGAATCAGTTATATAAGGACATGTTCTCCATATTTCTTCAGCCATTGTTAAAAATCTTGTATCGGCGCCTTTGAAATCATAGAGACCTTGCATATAATCACCCAAAATCATTATTTGGACTTTGGTTTTCATATCTCTTAAAAATTTAATGATGAATAGAAAATATAAGATGGTCATATCTTGTGCTTCGTCTATTACTATTAAATCTATTATTGATATTGGAGAACTTGGTGGTAGGTCATTCATTAGTATATTTCTTATTCCGGTATCTGTAATTGCGTCTTCTGAATAATAACGAACCGCCAAACTATGAAATGTATGTACTTTTAAATTATTGATTCGTAATTTTTCCACTTTCTCTTTTACTTCTAATCGTAACATGGAATTATAAGTCATTTGAAGGATTTTTTTTGCCTTCATTTTTTCCGCAATTGAGAGAACCACTGTGGATTTCCCTGAGCCCGCCACCGCATCTACTATAACATGTTTCCCTTCTATGATGTTGTTTAATATGATTTCTTGTTCTCCACTTAGTTTATTTAATGTCATTTTTGAGAACTTTTATGTAAAAATTAATAAAGTATATTATTTTGTGTTTATATGGATTTCTTGTATTTCTTTATACAAGGCGATTATATTGTGTTTGTTTATCTAAAACAACTTCTTTGAGAACATTTCTCATTATTTTATCGCGGTATTTATCTTGTTCGTCTTCACCACGACCTCCTAGCGCTACTGCTGCTAATTTGAAAAAATATTCGTTTTCTTTTGTATTGTTCTCTATACATACAGGGTATTTTTCCTGCCAGTTCTGTAATTGGTTTAAATTCAATTGTGCTATGCGGTCAATTGTCCATTTTAATTTTTGTTTTTCATTGTTCTCTTTTTCCCAGATGTCGTTATCTTTTATGTAAACTGTTTCGCGTTTTAGGTCTGTACAATGAATGGGGAGTTTTTCTGTATTTAATTTTTTCAATTCTTTTATGAAAATACGCGAAATACCATCTACAAAACCTAATTTTCCGGTTGTTTCAAAATCGTCTGTTGTTAGCTTTAAAGAATTGACGAAATCCATTATATTCATAGCATCTTTACATGTTTCGTTCAAGAAAAATTGTAAGTTGAATTGCTGATTGGTATTATTTTGTGTATTGATATTGGTGGTTTGTTTCTTGGTCAATTCTATTATTTCTTTATGGTGTTGTTCATTTTGTTCTAGTAGTTTGGTTTGTAATTCTTTGTTTTGCTCAACGAGAACCTCTTGTAATTCTTTACTTTGCTTTAATACCTCCATAAACAATTGTGGAGTAAACATTTCTTTAGTGATTACATTCCCTGAAACAAATGTATTTTGTAGTGGTTCAGGTTCTATTTCACTGATAATAGAATTACACTTCTTCTGATGTTTCCATAAACCACTAGTATTCATATATTCTTTATTACATTGTAAGCAAATATGTTTGATTTCTTTATCTTTTCCATATAAATTCTTCTTATGTTTTTCTGTTAATAAATGCTTATCATAATTTGATTTTATGTTAGTTGTGAAATTACATTGTGAGCATTCATAGTGTTGACTATATGAGAATTGTTTTTGATTTCCATTTTTTTCCAAAGTATTCTCTAAATGCTTACGTGTAGACATATGTTTTACATAATCACATTTTCTATACGTAGTATAATCACAATTTTCGCAAAAAAAATTTGAGAGTTTTTCGCAATTTTTTTTTATTTCCATTTCTTTATTATAAGGAAATAAAAAAGAATTCTCTAAATCCTTTTGAATATAAAAAATAAAAAATTATGGTAACAGAGGTTGAATGATTTTTTTGGTATTTTACCCGATGACCGAGTGAAATGACATTTTGCAAACATTTTCCTCTAGTTTTTCAAAATTGGACATTTTAAAAATGTCCATTTTTGAAAAGTTAACTACTAGTTTTCTCGGATTTTTTTTACTAAAACAAAAAATCTTCTTATCTCACAAGAATTATTTATGTATGGTATCATTTACAATTTGAATGAAGAAATTTTTATATATTGTCATACTATATAAAAATTATCAATAGAAAATCAACTATATACCGCTTTTATCAAGACGTGAAATAATAGATTTATTTTCATTTTCTAAAGTTAGCAATCTATTTTTTAAATCATCAATTATATTTTGTAAGTCTTCTATAGTTTTTTGTTGTGTTTGAACTATACTATCTATAGCTTGTAATGAAACAGTATTCAAAGCATATATGAAATCTTTTTCAATTGTTTTAAAATCAGGCACTATTTGTCCATAAACAAAAATTTCAGGATCAGTTATTTCATTTGAAACAGTGAACTTTTTATCATCTAATATTTGTGTTATAGTATTTATTGTTTCATTGTTATTAATATCAAATAGTTTTAGTTTTATAGGATTACCATTGATATCATTGCCTGAATTATCAGAATTAAATAATGAAGTATTTTTACTGCGTAATGATACTAATGTGTTACTTGTAACATCTGCTATTTCATAAATATTTGGTACTGTTTCTGTCACATGTTTAATAGATTGTGGGATAATTTCTTCTATTTCTTGTGCTACAAAACCATAAACAGATACATTGTTATGATTTATATTATCAATATATTTATAAGTTCTTGGTCTGAGTTCACGTAACTTCGTCAATGCGAACTGATGGTCAATAGATAATATTTCCTTTTTGATTCTTTCATCTGATACTGAAGCTACATTTGTAGCAATAATAGCAGCTTTAGTAGCAATACTATTCGTTGCAAATATTGATAATGTATTATAAGCTGCTGTAGTGATAGTACTATTTGTTATAGTTGTTAGCCCTGTTGATGTATTAGCAAAATAAGATAGCGTACTGGCACCCATTGAAGGGCCCACACCTGTTAAAGATATATAATTACTATTTAAAGTAGCATTATTCAAAGTAGTAATAGTAGCAGTAGTAATAGTACCAGAAGTAGAAATTAAAGTAGCAATATTTGCGAATCCAGTAATCGTACCTGAAGTATGTGTAAAAGTAGGATTACTTAAAGTAGTAATAGTAGCAGTACCGATTGTGCCAGAAGTAGCGTTCAAAGTAGCGTTGTTTAAAGTAGTAATAGTAGCAGTAGTAATAGTACCAGAAGTAGAAATTAAAGTAGTAATATTTGCGAATCCAGAAATCGTACCGGAAGTATGTGTAAAAGTAGGATTATTCAATGTAGTAATAGTAGCAGTACCAATAGTACCGGAAGTAGCATTTAAAGTAGCATTATTCAAAGTAGTAATAGTAGCAGTAGTAATAGTGCCAGAAGTAGCGTTCAAAGTAGGATTATTCAATGTAGTAATAGTAGCAGTACCAATAGTACCGGAAGTAGCATTTAAAGTAGCATTATTCAAAGTAGTAATAGTAGCAGTAGT